>VOFK01003820.1_pt1 | contig 39489 bp, 68 predicted proteins | sample 5384121 | NCBI WGS metagenome assembly VOFK01 (sample SAMN12384730, study PRJNA508395) | human gut metagenome | isolation source: healthy gut J | host: Homo sapiens | reverse complement strand
AGTTACGTATTGCTCCGGCCGGGTTTGCTGGCGGTGCTGGTAGGCAGCTGGCAACCGCAGGGGTAATTATGCAGGGGCTTTTTCGCAACCCAATGGCTGACCCAGATTACTTGGCGTCAGTAGCGTTCTGCATTAATGGTTGGCGTTGCTATTGTGCTGCCCCTTCTCCTTCCCAGTGGTGCTGGTGCTCTATGAGCAAATGATGTTTGCCATTGCCGGAAGTTTAGTGGTCTGCACATCATTTTCATCACGCAGCGTCATCGCGATGGCAGCATGATGCAATTATTACCGCCGGTATCGCCATCAATGCCCCAGTGGCGCAGCGACGGCATCCTGAGCTATATCGGCGATGAGCAGCAGCTACGACAACTCACATTGTGGATGATGGGCAATCTTGGAGCAGGCGCAATGGCCGACGTTATTGGTTGCCAGTTCATTCTCATCCTTCCGGCCATTATCGCAACAACTAGTCTCGCCGGAACGCTGAATTTACTGCAGCTCGGTGATGAAGAAGCTCATTACCTCGGCGTGAACGTTAGCGTAAACGCCAGCAATTACCGTTAGTGAGCGCCACTGCTCGTTGGTGCTCCGTGGTCAAGCGGTAATTATCGGCTTTATTGGCCCGGGTGATCCCGCATCTGATTCGCATGACTACCGAGCAAATCACCGCTGGCTAATCCCTTGTTCCGCCCTCGCCGGAGCTCGTTTATTGCTGATGGCAACACGCTTGCCCGCACGCTGGTACAGCCAGCAAGAAATGCCCGTAAGGATTATTAACCAGCCTGCTTGGTGGCCCTTATTTTATGTGTGGTTGATTCGCAAATCGGAGGATCACATGATCTTGCCCAGAATCTGGTTATAGCCTTCCAGGGGCGGCGTCACGACCGATAATGTCTTCGCTGACTTTCCCGGTGGGGGAAATTCTGTTGCAATTTCTCGGCCCCCACGGTGCGGGAAAATTCACGTGCTGTATGCTGCCCCCTGTCTAAGAATGTGAACCTCAGTCGGGAATTGGTGATGCGCCACCGGGCGGGCATCGGCATGAGCGAGAATTCGGATGCCGTGGTGGTCATCGTCTCGGAGGAGACGGGCTCCATCTCTGTGGCCATCGGTGGGATGCTGAAGCGCCATCTGCAGGCGGAGACCCTGTCCCAGCTGCTGCACAACGAGCTGATGCCCCAGCAGGAGGAACCGGATAGGGACCCGCTTCCCGCTGCGGGAACTGCTTCGGACCCGGAGAAAGGGGGGGAGCAGAACGATGAAGAAGAATGATGCCAGCCGTAAGGCGGCGGCATCATCGGTTCCATCCTGGTGGCGATCGCTCTGTGGATCTATGTGGATACCGTCACCTCGCCGGAGGTGACGCTGAAAAGCCGAAAAAATATTGCCGGTGGAATTCTCCGCGGCGAGGCCTACACTGGCAGATCGTGGCCTGATCTTTGCTGTCGGGCTATGATACCACCGTGGATCTGGTCATCAAGGGTCCCCGGAACGAGCTGCGTAAGCTGGACCGCAGCAAGATTCGGATCGTGGCCAATACCAGCAATATCAAGGAGGCCGGCAGCCAGACCCTGACCTACGAGGTGGTGTTCCCGGACAACATCCGCAGGGGGAAGCTGACGGTGGATTCCGCCAGCATTTACAGCATCACCGTTACCGTGGGCGAGTTGGACAGCAAGGAAGTACCCATTCAGTGCGAAATTGTGGGCAGCGTGGCTGACGGCTACATGGCCGGGGAGCTGACGCTGGATCCGGAGGTGCTGCTGCTGCGCGGCCAGCGGGACGACCTGCTGAATGTCAGCTACGCCAAGGTGCGGCTGGATATCACCGGAGCTGACAAGACGGTGGTGCAGGCGCTGGAATTTGAGCTGTACGACCACAACGATGTGAAGATCGAGAACAGCGCCATCCGCAGCAGTGAAAAGCTCATCGGCGCCACCACCATGCCGGTGTCGACGGTGAAGGAGGTGCCTCTGCGGGTGAACTTTGTGGAGGCCGTGGGGGGCCACCATGGAGACGGTGGACTACACCATCTCTCCCGCCACGGTGAAGCGGGTGGGCGAGAAGGGCCCGGCTGGATGAGATCGACAGCATCGTGCTGGATACCCTGTATGTGCAGGATCTGGAGGATTCCCAGAGCCTGACCTATACATCCCCGTGCCGGAGGATGTGACCATTGCCGACGGCGTGGACACCGCCACCGTGACGGTGGTGGTCCGTGGCGTCACGGAGCGGACGCTGACCGTTTCCCCGGTTCACCTTTGAGAATGTGCCGGAGGGCATGACCGCCACGGCAGAGCACGGAGTCGCTGAACGTGCGGATGCGGGCCTGACAGCGGAGGTGAACGCCCTGACGGCGGAGAACGTCCACATCGTGGCAGACCTGTCCGGACTCACCGGCGCAGGGGGTCCATACGGTGCCGGTGACCATCCGCATCGAGGGCTACGAGAATATCGGCATCAAGGGCTCGTATCAGATGGTGGTGGATCTGAAGGTGGCTTCGGACACCCCCCTGACAGAGCCATAGACATAGCAAAAGAGGTGTATAAGCTACCATGACACAGATCGCAACGGTTGAAAAGATATTGCCCGGCGGCTTCGTGGAGATATCCGTCCCCCGAAAGTCTGCCTGCGGCCACGACTGTGAGGAATGCGCGGGCTGCGGCATGACGGGCGCGGCCATCCGCGCACGGGCCAAGGACCCTGTGGGGGTCCGGCCGGGGCAGAAGGTGGTGGTGGAGAGCGCCACCCGGAAGATATTGGGTGGCGCGCTGGTATCTGCTGCCGGTGGTGGGCTTCCTGCTGGGCTACTTCCTGTCGGAGGGACTGGCGGAGGGCGTCCGCTACGCCATCGCCATCGGCGCAGCGGCGCTGGCCTTCCTGCCCAGCGTGGCCTATGACCGCCACGCCAAAAAGACGGAGGCCCTGACCTACACGGTGGTGCGGGAGTTCTGATGTTCGGCTATGTGCGTCCTGCGGCGGATCGGATCGGCTGACTCAGGAGCAGACAGACCTGTTCCGCACGCGCCTACTGCGGCCTGTGCCGCACGCTGGGACGGCGGTACGCCCTGCCGGCCCGGATGATTTTGAACTACGATCTGGCCTTTCTGGCCATTCTGCTGGCCGGCGGCAGCGGCTTTTCCTGCGCTCGCCATCGCTGCCCGGTGCATCCCATCCGGGGCTGCCCCTGCGGGGGAAGAAAACCCGGCGCTGGATGCGGCGGCGGACCTCAGCGTCATCCTGACTTGGTGGCAGCTGCGTGACGGCGTGACGGATCACGGCTTCTTCGGGGGCCTGAAATACCGGCTGGCCGCCCTGCTTTTGTCCGCCGCAGCTTACCGCAAGGCCGCCCGCCTGCGGCCGGATTTTGACCGGCTGGTGCAGGGGCTGTCTGGGAGAACTGGCGGAGCTGGAGCGGGAGAATTGTCCCTCCATTGACCGCCCGGCGGATACCTTCGCCCGGCTGCTGGCCGGTGCGGCAGAGGAGGAGCCGGATCCTGTCCGGCGGCGGGTGCTGGCGCAGCTGCTGTACCATCTGGGCCGCTGGATATACCTGACGGACGCAGCGGACGATCTGGCCAGGACCAGCGCAGCGGCAGCTCAATCCGCTGCCCCTGCGATTTTCGGTGCAGGAGGGCAAGCTGACGGAGGAGAGCCGTCAGGGCTGGCCCAGACCATGGACCGGTCCGTGGAGCGGATGGCGGCGGCCTTCGAGCTGTTGGAGTGCGGCGTATGGCAGCCGGTCATTGAAAGTGTGGTATATGCGGGGCTGTATCAGGTGGGAAACGCCGTTTTGAACGGCACCTTCCATCAGCGGCCCCGGAGAGAGAAATACCCTGAACGAAAGGCAGGACACGGCGATGCGTGATCCCTATCAGGTGCTGGGTGTCCCCAGCACCGCCACAGACGAGGAAGTCAAAAAAGCCTATCGGAATCTGGCCAAAAAGTACCATCCCGATAACTATCACGACGATCCCCTGGCCGATCTGGCGCAGGAGAAGATGAAGGAGATCAACGAGGCCTACGAGGAGATCCAGAACCAGCGCAAGCGCGGCGCCTCCGGCAGTGGCTACGGAGCCTACGGCGGCAGCTATGGCGGCTACGGCGCCAACAGCTACGGCGGCAGCTATGATCCCGCCATCCAGCGCATCCGTCTGGCCATACGTCACGGGGGACCTGAATCTGGCGGAGGAGCTGCTCAACGCCCGCAGCGACCACAACGCCGAGTGGAACTTCCTGAAGGGAGCCGTCTGCTTCAAGGGGGCTGGCTGGACGAGGCCAAGCGCTACTATGAGACGGCGGTGCAGATGGACCCCCGGCAACCCGGAGTACCGGCAGGCACTGGCCATGGCGGAGGGCCGCCCGCCGGCTACCGCCCCGCCGGATACAGCCGTGTCACCACCGACGGCTTAACGATCCCTGCCCGCCTGTGCGGTACCATGCTGTGCTGCAATCTGCTGGGCGGCGGTGGCTATTTCTGTTGTATATAAACGGGGGACCCCATCCCCTTTGAAGGAGGATAAAGCTGTGGTCAAGAGTATGACCGGCTATGGCCGGGCGAGAGAAACCAGAAACAAGCGGGATATCACCGTGGAGGTGCGTTCCGTCAACAACCGGTATCTGGACTGTACTATGAAGCTGCCCAGAGCCTATGTATTCGCTGAGGATGCCATCAAGGGCCGTGTCCAGAAGGCGGGTGTCACGGGGCAAGGTGGACGTGTTCGTCACCATCGACTCCTCCGCTGCGGACGTGTCCGTGGTGAAGGTGAACGAGCCGCTGGCCCGGCTACTATGAGGCGCTGCTGCAGCTGAAGGAGACCTTCGGCCTGTCGGGAGAGGTCACTCCGGTGGAGCTTCCCGCTGCCCGGACGTCCTCTCCGTCACCAAGGCGGAGGAGGATCTGGAGAGATGCTGGCTGAGGACATCTGTCAGGTGACGGATGCGGCGCTGGCGGCCTATAACCGGATGCGGAGCGTGAGGGCGTGAAGCTGGCGGGAGGATATCGCCGGCCGGGCTGATACCATCGAGCGCACACGTGGCCCGTGTGGAGACACAGTCTCCCCAGACGGTGTCGGCCTACCGGGAGAGGCTGGAGAGCAAGATGCGGAGGTGCTGGCCTCCACCACCATCGACGAGGCCCGCATCCCTGACGGAGACAGCCATCTTTTGCCGACAAGATCGCCGTGGACGAGGAGACGGTGCGCCTGCACAGCCACCTGTCCCAGCTGCGGGATATGCTGCGGGGGGGATGAACCCGTGGGCCGGAAGCTGGATTTCTCATTCAGGAGATCAATCGGGAGTGCAACACCATCGGCTCCAAGTGCAGCGACCTGACCATTACGCAGGACGTGGTGAACATGAAGGCCGAGGTGGAGAAGATCCGGGAGCAGGTCCAGAACATCGAGTAAGGGAGCGTTCTATGGGAGCTGGTAAACATCGGATTCGGCAATCTCATTGCCGCCGGGCGGCTCATCGCCGTGGTGAGCCCGGATTCGGCCCCCATCAAGCGACTCATTCAGGAGACAAGGGACGGCGGGATGCTCATCGATGCCACCTATGGCCGAAAAACGGCGTCGGTACTTATTATGGACAGCGACCATGTGGTGCTGTCGGCGCTGTCGGCGGAGAAGCTGGCGCCCCGGTTGGGCGTCCGGCTGGAGGATCTGACAGAGGAGAAGCTTGAAGTGCAGAGAAAGGGCAAGACATTCATCGTATCGGGTCCCTCCGGCGTGGGCAAGAGCACCGTGCTGAAGGCGCTGTTTGATCAGCGGACGGATCTGTATTTTCCATTTCCGCCACCACCCGTGACCCCGTCCTGGTGGACGGTGTCCACTACCACTTCATCCCGGCGGAGGAGTTCCACCGGATGGTGGAGGAGGACGAGTTTCTGGAGTATGCCGAGTACGTAGGCAACTTCTACGGTACTCCCAAGAAGTACGTGGACCGTGCCATGGATGACGGTCGGGACGTTATTCTGGACATCGAGATCCAAGGCGCCAACCAGATCTGCGCCAAGCGGCCGGAGACGGTGCGTATCTTCATCGCTCCTCCCCCTCATGGGTGGAGCTGGAGCGGCGGCTCACCGCCCGTGGCACCGACAGTCAGGAGGTCATCCAGACCGCCTCTTTGCGGGCAAGGTGGAGCTGCAAACCGCCAGCAGTTACGACTATCTGGTCATCAACGATACCGTGGAGCAGGCGGTGACGGAGCTGGCGGCCATTCTGTGCGCCGAGCACTGCCGCCCGGCGGAGCGTCTGGAGCAGCTCCTGCATAAATAAGTCAAATTACAGCCGAAAGGCAGATAAGGAAGGTCGATCATTATGATGCTGTATCCCGCAATGAACAAGCTGACGGAGTATATCCCCAACCGCTATGATGGTGAACGTGGTGGCCCGCCGGCCCGCCAGATCGCCGAGGAGGCCGAAGCCACCGGCCAGCATTTGGACGAGAAGCCGGTGACGCTGGCCATCCATGAGGTGGCTGAGGGGCAAGTTCGACGCCCATACCATCGACACGGAGATCGAGGAAGACTGGAGGGAGGGACCGTCAATGACGCAGATCGCCAAGGTCGCTGTGGCGGCGGCTACCTACGCCATTGACAAGCCCTACGACTATCTGGTGCCGTCCGGTATGGAGCTCTCCGTGGGCTGCCGGGTCACGGTACCCTTCCGGGCGGGGCAACCGCACCGCCGAGGGCATGGTGCTTCAGCTCGGCAGGAGGTGCCTGCCAAGCCCCTGAAGGCCATCCGCAGCCTGCTGGATCAGGAGCCGGTGCTGTCGGAGAAGGAGATACGGCTGGCCCTCTGGATGCGCCAGCGGTACTTCTGCACCTTCTACGATGCCCTGCACACCATCCTCCCGGCGGCGGTGTGGTATCGCTACCGGGAGATCTGGAGCCTCTGCCCCACGGCAGGGGAGGAGGGCCTTACGGAACGGGAGCAGGCGGTGTGCCGGATGCTCTCCGACGGCCCGCAGGAGCAGGGAGACCCCTCTGCACCGCACTGGGGGAGGATATCCCGTCGGTGCTGTATCAGATGAAAAAGAAAGGACTGGTTTCCGTGGAGACGGAGACCAGCCGCAAGGTAAAGGGATCACATGGTGGAGCTGGCGTCCTTTAGCCGCCCCGGCGCAGGAGGTGCTGGAGCGTCTGGGCGCCGCCGCCGGTCCGCCCCCGGCAGTAGAAGCTGCGGCGTTTCTGGCCAAGTGCGGCGAGACCACGGTCCACGACCTGTGCTATTTCACCGGCGCTACCCATGGCTCCGCAGTCTGAGAAGCAGGCCTCATCGCCCTCCGCAGCCGGGAGAGTACCGCATCTCCCCATGGGGAGTACGGTGTCCCGGCGGAGGAGATCACCCTGAACCAACAGCAGCAATCGGCCTATGACACCATCCTCCGCCAGACGGAGACGGGCCGGGCCGGGGTGACGCTTCTGCAGGGCGTCACCGGCAGCGGCAAGACGCTGGTGTATATCCGTCTGGCACAGACCCTGCTGGAGCAGGGAAAGTCCGTGATGATCCTGGTGCCGGAGAATCGCCCCTGACCCCCAGATGATGGCTCGGTTCACCGCCTACTTCGGCCGAAAGGTGGCGCTGCTGCACAGCGGCCTGCGGCTGACGGACGGTGGGACCAATATAAGCGCATCCGCCGGGGCGAGGCCACGGTGGTGCTGGGGACCCGCTCGGCGGTATTCGCCCCCGCTGGAGCGGCTGGGCCTCATCATACTGGACGAGGAGCAGGAGAGCTCCTACGAATCGGAAAAAAGCCCCGCTACCACGCACGGGATATTGCCAAATACCGCTGCGTACAGGAGGGAGCCGTCTGGTGCTGGGCTCCGCCACCCCCAGTGGGAGACGGCCTATTACGCCCGCATGGGGATTACGGCCTCTGCCGCCTGACGGAGCGCTTCAATCAGCGCCGCCTGCCGCAGGTCATTCTGGCGGATATGCGCCGGGAACTGCAGGGACGGCAATTTCAGCTGCATCAGCCGCCCTCTTCGGCAGGAGCTGGAGCGGAATCTGGCGGCGGGGGGAACAGAGCATCCTGTTTCTGAACCGCCGGGGCAGCAGCCGTCAGCTGCTGTGTCCCCAGTGCGGCTATGTTCCCCAGTGTCCCCGGTGCAGCGTCTACCTCACCTACCACTCCGCCAACGGGCGGATGATGTGCCACTACTGCGGCCACTCCCAGCCTGCACCGGATACCTGTCCCGACTGCGGCGGCGCTATGAAGCACATCGGCTTCGGTACACAGAAGGTGGAGGAGGAGCTGACCCGGCTCTTTCCCGGTACGGGCTTCTGCGGATGGATGCCGATACCGTGGGAGAGGGCCACGAGAAGCTCCTGCGGGAGTTCCAGCGCCGCCGCATCCCCATTCTGCTGGGGACTCAGATGGTGGCCAAGGGACTGGATTTCGCCGGGGTGACGCTGGTGGGCGTGCTGGCGGCGGATCTGTCGCTGTACGTGGATCACTACCGGGCGGCGGAGCGCACCTTCAGCCTGCTGACGCAGGTGGTGGGCCGGGCAGGCCGGGGGGAGAAGGAGGGCCGAGCGGTGATCCAGACCTACACCCCCCGCAACGACGTGATCCTGGCGGCGGCGGAGCAGGACTATGACCGCTTCTACGACGATGAGATCCGTCTGCGGCGTCTGCGGCGTGACCCGCCCTTTGCCGACCACTTTACCCTCACCGTTACCGGCCCGGAGGAGGAGCCGGTGCGCCGGGCCTGTGTCCAGCTGTGCGCCGCCCTGCGGCAGGCGCTGTCGCAGGAATCGTACCGGGCCATGGAGCCGGAGGTGCTGGGGCCTGCCCCGGCCCCGGTGGTGAAGCTGAACAACCGCTACCGCTACCGTATCACGGTGGTGGGCCAAAACGAAAAACCGCTCCGTCAGCTGCTGGCAGCCTATATGAAGGCCTTCGCCCGCCGCCCGGAGCATCGCAATATGGCGGTCCACACGGACTGCAATCTGATGGATTAGAGGTACGAAGGATATGGCTTTGAGAAAGATCGTATTGCAGGGCGACGAGTGCCTGACCAAGGTGTGCCGCCCGGTGACGGAGTTCAATCAGCGCCTGCACACGCTGATCGATGACATGAAGGAGACGCTGCTGGATTCCGGCGGCGTGGGTCTGGCCGCCCCGCAGGTGGGCGTGCTGCGCCGTGTGTGCGTGGTGATGAACGAGGACGAGGACATCATCGAGCTGGTGAACCCGGAGATCATCGCCGCCGAGGGGGAGCAGACGGGTCTGGAGGGCTGCCTCAGCATCCCCGGCAAGTTCGGCATCGTCACCCGCCCCTATACGGTGCGTGTCCGGGCGCAGGACCGGGACGGCAATTTTTTCGAGGTGGAGGACGAGGAGCTGACCGCCCGCTGCTTCTGCCATGAGATCGAGCATCTGGACGGCCATCTGTTCGTGGAGCACACGGACCATCTGATGACCGAGGAGGAGCTGGAGGAGTATATGAACCGGCAGGAGGAAGACGAGGAATGAGGATCCTGTTTATGGGAACGCCGGACTTCGCCGTGGCCTCTCTGCGCCGGCTGGTGGAGGACGGCCACGAGATATGCGGCGTGTTTACCCAGCCGGATAAGCCCAAGAACCGGGGCCATAAGCTGGCCTTCTCCCCGGTGAAGGAGTATGCTCTTTCACAGGGCCTGACGGTGTACCAGCCCGTCAAGCTGCGGGACGGTACGGCGCTGGAACTGATCCGCTCTCTGGCTCCGGAGCTGACGGTGGTGGCGGCCTATGGCCGCATCCTGCCGGAGGATATTCTGGCGGCGCCCAAGCTTGGCTCCATCAACGTCCATTCTCGCTGCTGCCCAAATACCGTGGCGCAGCCCCCATCAACTGGGCCGTCCTGAACGGCGACGCCGTCACCGGCGTCACCATCATGTATATGGCCAAGGAGCTGGACGCCGGGGATATCATTTCCGCCGCCGAGACGCCCATCGATCCCGACGAGGACGCTCTGACCCTGACGAACCGTCTGGCGGAGTTGGGCAGCCGAGACCCTGTCCCGGCGGTGCAGGCGCTGAACGACGGCACCGCCGGCCGCACCCGACAGGACGAGAGCGCTGTGACCTTCGCTCCCATGCTGAGCCGGGAGCTGTCCCCATGGACTTCACCCGCCCCGCCCGCAGTCTCCACGATCAGGTCCGTGGCCTCCAGCCTTGGCCCCTGCGCCGTGACGGAGCTGTCCGGCGCCACGGTGAAGGTGTACCGTACCCGCTGTGGGCGGCGCCGTCAAGGCCGCCCCAGGAACGATCGTCCGGGCCCGATAAGACCGGCATCGAGATCGCCTGCGGCGACGGTCTGACCCTCCGTATTCTGGAGCTTCAGCCGCAAAACGGCAAGCGCATGGCGGTGGCCAGCTATCTGGCAGGCCACCCGGTGCAGGTGACGGTATGAGCGACGTGAGAAAGCCGGACGCCAGAGAGACCGCTCTGGAGGTCCTGATGCAGGTGGACAGCGCCAACGCATGGTCCGACGGCGGCCTGAAGCGCACCATCGCCAAAAATAAGCTGGACAGCCGGGATGCGGCGCTGGCCACCCGCTTGTGCTACGGGTGATCCAGAACCGAATGCTGCTGGACTACTATATCGGCTGCTGGTGCAGCCAGCGCCCGGAGCGGCTGGAGTCCGTCATCCGGCAACATCCTGCGTCTGGGGGGCTACCAGATCCTGTTTTTGATAAGGTGCCGCCCCCGTGCCGCCGTCAACGAGGCCGTGGAGATGACCAAGCGCCACCGCCGGGAAAAAGGCGGCGGGTATGGTCAACGCCATCCTGCGGAAATTTGCCGCCAACGGGAGGATATGCCGCCCCCCTGCCCAATGGGCAGCCCGGCGCAGACTCTCCCCTGCGATACAGCCACCCCGGTGGCTGGTGGAGCGTCTGCTTTCCTCATCGGCGAGGAGGAGACGGGAGGCGTATCTCCGTATGAACAATCAGGTAGTACCCACTACCATCCAGACAAACCCCCTGAAGGGTACCCCGGAGGAGCTGGAGAAGCTGCTGCGCCAGACCGGCGCACAGGTGGAGCCCCCACCCGTGGCTGGCGGATGCTTTTCCGTCAGCGGCACCGGCGATCTGGAGCAGCTGTCCGCCTTCCGGGAGGGGCCGCTTCACCGTGCAGGACGCAGCCGCCCGTCTGGTGGCCACCGTGGCCGCCCCCGGCCCAGGAGGATCGGGTGCTGGACGTGCGCCGCTCCCGGCGGCAAGTCCTTTGCCATGGCCATGGACCGCCGGGATCGGGGCCAGATCTTTCTCCTGCGATGTCCACCCCCCACAAGCTGAAGCTCATCGACAGCGGCGCCCAGCGTCTGGGCATCACCAGCATCCGCACGGCGCTGGCCGATGCACGGAGGAGCACGCCGCATGGCTGGAGCAGGCGGATGTGGTAGTGGCGGACGTCCCCTGTTCGGCCTCGGCATCATCCGCAAAAAGCCGGATATCCGGTATAAAAACCCCCGTGATCTGGCCCAGCTTCCGGCCATTCAGGGGGATATTCTGGAAAATGCCTGCCGCTATGTGTGTCCCGGCGGCGTGCTGGTGTACCCACCTGCACGGTGGCCGGGAGGAAAATCAGGAGATCATCCACGTGTTCCTTCCTCTCCCCGCCACCCGGAGTTCCGACGGGAGACCTTCACCTTGCCGGGGCCCGTGGGCCTGTGTGACGGGGAGGCGACCCTGTGGGTCCTCCCCAGCGGCTGGGGACCCGACGGCTTTTACATCTGCCGAATGCGGAGGAAAGCATGACTGACATCAAATCCATGACGATGGAGGAGGGACCCATACCCCTGCGGGAGATGGGACAGCCCGCCTTCCGGGGCGGTCAGGTCTTTACCTGGCTGCACCGGGGCGTCACCTCCTTTGAAGAGATGAGCGATCTGCCCCGTGCGCTGCGGGAGCAGCTGGCGCAGTTCCATATCACCGCCCCCCACCGTGGCCCGCAAGCAGGAGTCCCGTCTGGACGGCACCGTCAAGTACCTGTGGGAGCTGGCGGACGGCAACTGCATCGAGACCGTCGTCATGCGCTACCACTACGGCAACACGGTCTGCGTCTCCACCCAGGTGGGCTGCCGCATGGGCTGCGCCTTCTGCGCCAGCACCATCGCCGGAAAGGTCCGTGACCTGACCCCATCGGAGATGCTGGATCAGGTGCTGTTCACCCAGTTGATTCCGGCCGGGAGATCTCCAATATCGTGCTGATGGGCATTGGAGAGCCTCTGGACAACATGGATACCGTGCTGCGGTTTCTGACGCTGGTGAACCACCCCAAGGGGCTGAACATCGGGATGCGGCATCAGCCTGTCCACCTGCGGCGTGATACCGGGCATCCGGCGTCTGGCGGAGCTTCAGCTCCAGCTGACGCTCTCGGTGTCCCTCCACGCCCCGGACAGCGAGACCCGCTCCCGCATCATGCCCGTGAACCGGGCCTATGACGTGGAGGAGCTGTTCGCCGCCTGCCACGATTACTTCCAAAAGACGGGCCGCCGCATCTCCTTTGAGTACGCCATGATCGACGGCGTCAACGACCACGACTGGCAGGCGGACCTCATCGCCCGGCGCATCGCCGGGATGCCGGGCCACGTGAACCTCATCCCCTTGAACGATGTGGTGGAGAGCCCCTTCAAGCCCAGCCGCCGCACAGCGGCATTTCAAAAGAGATTACAGTCCCATGGCGTCACCGCCACCGTGCGGGGAGCCTTGGCGGCGATATCGACGCCTCCTGCGGTCAGCTGCGCCGCAAGGCCATGGAGGAAGGGAGGAACCCGCAATGAGAGTATGGAGCGTAACGGACCGTGGTCTGGTACGCAGCGAGAATCAGGATGCCTGCGCCGTGCTGACGCCGGACGGCTACCGTGGCGGGTCTGCGACGGCATGGGCGGTACGCAGGGGGGACGGATGGCCAGCGCCATAGCGGTGGGAGACCTTCACCCGTGAGCTGAGCCGGAGCCTGCGCCCCCGGCATGAGCGCCGGACAGCTGGAGCAGGCGGCGGGCTACGCCGTGGCTCTCCAACGATGCCGTCCGGGAGTACGGGCTGGCCCATCCGGGCTTTGAGCGTATGGGGACCACGCTGGTCTCCGCCGTGGTCCGGGACGATCTGGCGCTGGTGAGCAACGTGGGCGACAGCCGGGCCTACCACATCACCCGTGAGGGCATCCGGCAGGTGAGCCGGGACCACTCCGTGGTGGAGGATATGGTGGAAAAGGGCGACCTGACCCGTGACGAGGCCCGGCACCATCCCTCGCCGCAACCTCATCACACACGGGCGCTGGGGACGGAGCCCGGTGTGGCGGCGGATGCCTTCCCGCTGAAATGGCAGCAGGGGGACTTCCTGCTGCTGTGCTCCGACGGACTGATAAACACCGTGTCCGATCAGGAGCTTCTCTTCGAGGTGATTCACAGCGAGCCGCTGGACACGTGTCTGGATCGGCTGCTGGCTCTCTCCCCGTCAGCGGGGAGCGCCGGATAACGTCACTGCTGTGCTGCTTATGAATATCTGAAGGAGATGACATCTATGGATCAATATGTCGGAAAAATGCTGGATAACCGCTATGAGATATTGGAGCTCATCGGCAGCGGCGGCATGGCCAACGTCTACAAGGCCAAGTGCCACCGCCTGAACCGAATGGTGGCGGTGAAGATCCTGAAAAACGATCTGGCGGAGAACGCCGACTTCCGCCGCCGCTTCCGGGACGAGTCTCTGGCGGTGGCCCAGCTGTCCCACGCCAACATCGTGTCGGTGTACGACGTGTCCCGCAGCGGCGACACGGGAGTATATCGTCATGGAGCTGGTGGACGGCATCACCCTGAAGCAGTACATGGAGCGCCGCGGCAAGATGGACTGGCGGGAGGCGCTGCACTTCATCACCCAGATCATGCGGGCCCTGAGCCACGCCCACAGCCGGGGCATCATCCACCGGGACATCAAGCCCCAGAACATCATGGTTCTGCGGGACGGCAGCGTGAAGGTGGCCGATTTCGGCATCGCCTGCCTGGCAAACGCCAGCCAGACCCTGACCCAGGAGGCTCTGGGCTCCGTCCATTATATCTCCCCGGAGCAAGCCAGAGGCGACCGGATCGACGCCCGCAGCGACATTTATTCTGCCGGCGTGGTGCTCTATGAGATGCTGACGGGCCGGCTGCCCTTTGAGGGGGACTCCGCCGTGTCCGTGGCCATCCAGCACCTGAGTTCCGTCCCACTGGCCCCCCGTGAGATCGATCCCGATATCCCGGAGGCGCTGGAGCTGATCTGCATGAAGGCCATGTGCGCCAATCTGGAGAAAGCGCTACCCTCGGCGGACGCCATGCTGGAGGATCTGGAGAAGTTCCGCAAGAATAACTCCGTGGACCTTGGCTATATCCGTGCCGATCTGGAGGAGCCGGAGGATCACGAGCCTACGCAGGCCATCCCCACCGCCGCCATTCAGGCCGCCCGCAAGGAGCGCACCCCGGCGGAGGAGAAAAAAGCGGGATAAAAAGCTCATCGCCATCGTGGTGGGCGGCTTTGCCGCAGCTCTGCTGGTGGTGTTCCTGCTGTTCAAGTTCGTGTTTGGCGGCATCAACGATAACCCCGCCGCCCAGTCCTATAAGGTTCCCGATGTTCTGGGCAAGACCGTGGAGGAGGCCCAGCAGATGGAGGGCGTCAAGGGCGTGTTCCAGATCGAGGTGGCCGGCAGCAAGGCCGACAGCAACTATCAGCCCGGCCAGATCATCGAGCAGGACCCCAAGTCCGGCCATGTCCGCAAGAATAACCTGAAGATCACCGTCTGGATCTGCGCCAAGGAGGAGACCAACCTCATGGTGAACGTTCTGGGCGAGGATGTGCAGAACGCCAAGGTGGAGCTGACGAACCTGAATCTGAACCTGAACGTCCAGATCCGGGAGGTGTACTCCGACGAGTATGCCGCCGGTAAGGTCATCAGCAGTACCCCCGCCGCCGGTGAGAGCATCAAGAAGGGCGACAGCATCCTGCTGACCGTCAGCAAGGGGCCGGAGACCAAGCCCGTCACCGTGCAGAATTACGCCTGTCTCAGCGTGGACGATGCCGCCCTGCAGGCCGAGAACGCCGGTCTCACCGTGGGCGCTCACCAGTATGAGTACGACGCCACCGTGCCGGGAGGGCGCGTCATCCGCCAGAGCCTCGCTCCCAAAACGGAGGTAGCCCCCGGCACCGAGATCGTCTTTACCGTCAGCAAGGGGCCCCGAGCCGTCTCAGACCACGGAGCAGACGGTGACGTTCGATATCCCCCGGCGAGTACCTGAATCCGGAGCTGGGTATCCTGAACGTGGAGATCCGTCAGGATACCACCGTCGTCTACCCACCACGGTGGATACCACGGACCCCGCCGCCGCCCGTTCCGTCAGCCATACCTTCACCGGTGACAAGGGAACCAGCATCACGGTGTACCTGTATATCAACGGCACCGAGGTGGCCTCTCAGGTGGTCAGCTTTTTGAGCCGGGGCCGCATTGAAAAGGCCCTCAGCGGCTTCTACTACGTCCGCACACCGGAGGGGGGGCTGCTGCAATGCCGGGCCAGAGGAAAATTCCGCCGGGAGGGCATCAGTCCGCTGGTGGGGGACTGGGTACAGGTCCGTGATCTGGGAGGCGACGAGGGCTTCGTGGAGGCCATCGAGCCCCGGCAGAACCGGTTTGCCCGCCCCGCCGCCGCCAACATCGACCAGCTGGTCATCATCGGCTCACAGGCCATCCCCACCACGGATCCCTACCTCATCGATCGCATTGCCTCCATCGCCGTCCTGAAGGGCTGCCGGGTGCTGCTGTGCCTGAATAAATGCGATTTGGACCCGGCGCAGGAGCTATACGACAGCTATGCCGCCTCCGCCATTCCGGTGCTGCGGGTCAGTGCCGCCACCGGAGAGGGGCCTGCCGGAGCTGCGCCGTGCCATGAAGGGAAAGCTGAACGCCCTCACCGGCAACTCCGGCGTGGGCAAGTCCAGCATCCTGAACGCCATGGAGCCGGTGTTCGGCCTGCCGGTGGGGGAGGTCAGCAAGGCCTTGGGCCGTGGCCGCCACACCACCCGCCATGTGGAGATGTTCCCGCTGGACGAGGATACCTACGTTATCGACACGCCGGGCTTCTCCTCCTTCGACACGGAGGAGTTGGATCTGGAGCTGAAGGCCCGCCTGCCGGAGACCTTCCCGGAGTTTGCCCCCATCTGGGCCAGTGCCGGTTCGTGGGGTGCAGCCATGTGAAGGAAAAGGGCTGCGCCGTGCTGCAGGCGGTGAAGGACGGGAGGATCCCCGCCAGCCGCCACCGCAGCTATGTGCGGCTGTATGACGAGCTGAAGGACCTGCGGGACTGGCAGCAAAGACAAATAGAGGAACGCTCAGAGAGGGGCGGAAGCATCGCTTCCGCCCTCCCTTTGTGCGCCGCCGCTGTCACGCCCGCCCCTCCCGGCATATACTGCCATAGAAGCGAAACGGAGAGGGAGGGACGTCACATGAGACACGGAGACGGCTGCGGGAGATTTCTGGGCATCTGTGCACTGGGGGCTGGGACTGGGTATCCTCATTGCCGCCATCTTTCCGGTGGGCGTGCTGATGTTTCTGGTGTCGTTCCTGCTGATCGCCTGTGGGATCGTCTGCTTGAAGGATAGGAGGTAGCTGCTGTGAAGATCGTGGTTTGGAAGTCGCCCCGTCTGCTGCGTGGGGTTCTGCGGATGCTCTTCGGCATCCGGGAATAAACGGCGGAAACGGCTCATAGAGTAGTCCTGTGCAGTAAGAAATTACGGGAGGACGAAAACATGGAGCTGGAACTGCAATATACGGAGCTGTCCTGCTGCGAGGCAGGGAGAGCGTTACCCTGACGCAGGAGGAGGCGCTGGAGGCGGCGATCCCGAGTACTGCCCGGAGGTCACCCGCATCGTGGACGCCGTAGGACAGCTGTGCCTGCGGGGAATATACGAGCCGGCAGATCAGCGGATCGGTGCTGGTCACGGTGCTCTATACCTCGGAGGAGAGCCCCGGCCTGCGGAGCCTGACGCTGCCGGGTGCCGTTTCTGACCCAAGCGGACGACAAGCGCCTCACCGGCTGCGACACCGTCTGCATGGCAGGCCGCCTGCTGCTGACGGAGGCCAGAGCCGTCACCGGCCGAAAGCTGTACCTGCGGGTCATGCCGGAGCTGACTCTCACCGGCTACACCTGCCGCCGCCACCGCATCTGCACCGGCGTAGGGGAGGAGCCTACCCTGCGCCTGCACCGTCAGGAGCAGTCCCTTACCCTGCTGACCTCGGTGACGCAGCGGCAGAGCAGCGTGACTCAGGAGCTCCAGCCCCAGGACTGGGGCGAGCCGCCGGAGGAACTGCTGGCCCAGCGCATCTGCCCCCATCACCGGCAGACAGCCGGTGGGGAGCCGCCTGCTGGCAAAGGGCGAGGCCCGCATCTGCCTGCTGTACCGCACGCAGGACGGCTCCCTCCACACATGGGAGGACACCCTGCCCTTTTCCCTGCCTTCTGGACGGCCTTACCGTCCCGGAGGAGGTGCAGGTCACGGTCACCGGCTCCTGCGGCACGGCCCGGCTCATCCCGCAGCGACGGCGCAGCCATCGGGGTGGAGCTGACCCTGAGCCTACTGGTGCGGACCTATGAGACGGTCACCGTTGCCCCGGTGACGGACCTGTACAGCACCCGCTGGGACACCGCTCTCCAGCGCCAGAGCCTGACCTTGACGGAGACCTGGCCCCCGGAGACGGTACAGCCGGAGGGTACATCAGGAGCTGGAGAGCCGCCCCTTCCTGTATGTGACGGCGGCGGACTGCGGCGCCGTCACCACAGGGCAGGGGGGGATCATACCACCCTCCGCACCCCTGCGGCTGCGGCTGCTGTATCTGGATGAATCCGGCGCACCGGTCACGGCGGAGCGCACCGACGAGCCGCCGCCCCGTGCCTGGGGATGTGACCACCGCCCGTGCCGCCTGCCTGTCTCCCAGCCTGCGCCCATCCGGCACGGGACTGGAGCTGACGGTCCCGGTGGAGCTGACGGTGGAGCGCAGCCCGCCGATGCACATGGGACGCCATTACCGCCGCAGAGCTGACGGAGCCGGGCCGGGACGGCGTCCCTCTCTGGTGCTGTGCCGGCCGAAGAAAGGGGAGAGCCTGTGGGAACTGGCCAAGCGCTACCGCACGGATGAGCAGGCCATCTGCGCCGCCAACGGATTGGAGCAGGAGACTCCGCTGCCGTCGGGGCTGCTGCTGATCCCCCGTGTAAGATAGCAGAAAAAAGAGCGTAGGCGATGCCTGCGCTCTTTTTTCGTAGAAAGCCTTATCCCTGTGCGTACCGGGCCAGAAACTGCCGGGTGCGCTCCTCCTTGGGGTGATCCATCACCATGCGTGGCTCCCCCTGCTCCACGATGACGCCGCCGTCCATGAAGATGACCTGATCCGCCACATCACGGGCAAAGGCCATCTCGTGGGTGACGATGACCATGGTGGTGCGCTGCCGGGCCAGCTGCCGGATGACCTTCAGCACCTCCCCGGTAAGCTCCGGGTCCAGCGCCGGAGGTGGGCTCATCGAAGCACAGAATGTCCGGCTTCATGGCCAGCGCACGGGCAATGGCCACCCGCTGCTTCTGTCCGCCGGAGAGCTGGTGGGGATAGTGTCCCATCCGATCTCCCAGACCCATCTGCTCCAGCAGGGCTTCGCCCTCCCGGCGGATGGCCTCCGGGGCCTCCCCGGTTCTCTCGGACTTGGCCAGCAGCCGCCGGGCCAGCGTTACATTCTCCAGCGCCGTATATTGGGGAAACAGATTAAAATCCTGAAACACCAGCCCGAAGTGCAGCCGGTTCCGCCGCCGCTCCTGAGGGGACAGGCTCCCGTCCAGCAGATTCCGTCCCCGGACGGCGATGCGGCCGCTGTCCGGTGTTTCCAAAAGTTCAGGCACCGCAGCCAAGCGTGGTCTTTCCGCTGCCGGAGGAGCCGATGATGGACAGAGCCTGTCCCTCCTCCAGCGAAAAGCTGATGTCCCGCAGGACCTTGGTACCGCCGAAGCTTTTCTCCAGCTGCGCCACCTCCAGGATCGCCATAGTACCCCCTCCTTACCGAAAATAGCTGAGCCTGCGCTCGATGTACCGGAACAGCAGTGTCAGCAGCCCCACAAAGCCAGATAGAATACCCCCGTGTAAAACAGGGGCCATGTGATGCCCTGCGCCTTGATGTAGCTCTCGCCCACCTTGGTCAGCTCAATGATGGCGATGATGCGCGCAAGCGAGGTGTCCTTCACAAGCGTGATGATCTCATTGGACATGGGCGGGACGATGCGCTTTATCATCTGAAGCAGGGTGACCTTGAAGAAGATCTGCCTGCGGGTGAGGGCCCAGTACCTCTCCCGCCTCCCGCTGCCCGGCAGGCACGCCCTCAATGCCGCCCCGGTAGATGACGGAGAAGTAGCAGGCGTAGTTCAGCACGAAGGCCACGGTACACGCCAGCATCCGCTGGCTGCCCCAGATGTTGTGGCCCAGCCAGATGCCGGGGCCGTAGAAAATCAGGATCAGCTGCAGCATCAGGGGCGTTCCCCGGACGATCCACACCAGAACGTTAAAAAAACCAGCTGACCGGACGGCACTTTGCTCATGGAGCCGAAGGTCACCGCCAGCCCCAGCGGCAGAGAGAATACCAGCGTCAGGGGCGAACAGCTTCACCACCTCACGCAGCCCCTCCAGCAGGGACAGTGTCACAGACCAGAACATGGGAAGAACTCCTTACACTCAGATTTCACAGGCCGCCCTTTTCACGGGCCGCCATAAAAATGCCGCTGCGGCGGACAGCCCCCCAGCGGCATTCTGGCCGTTATTTACTGACCACGCACCACCACGACCTGTGCGTTGTTGCAGTAGGCGTTGGTGCAGGCCATGGCGCTCATAACGCCGTCGGTGAGGGTCATGCCGTTCCACACCACGTCGATGGCCTTGCTGTCCAGCTCATTGAGCTTCTGGCCCCAGTCGATGACCACGAACTGAATTTCCACCACCCAGACGCTCCGCCACCAGCTTGGCAAAGGTCTGCGTCAAAGCCGATCCACTGGCCATTTTCATCCTTATAGTCCATGGGGGCGAACTCCGTGATGCCCACCACCAGCGTACCCTTCTGCTGGATATAGCTGACGTCACTGTCCTCTCCGGTGGTGAAGGTGCTCTCCTGTTGTGGGACCAGCAGCTCCTCGGTGATGCCGTACTGCTGGGCCAGCTTCTGCATGGTTCCGCTCTGATAGGCATCGCCCAGCACGCAGTTGATGTACTGCGCCAGATCGGAGCCCTTGCGGCAGCCGATGCCGTACTCCTCCTCGGTGAGCCTGTCGGTGTAGGTGAGATCGGGGTAGCTGGTACCCTCACCGATCATGGCCCCGGCCATCAGCAGATCGATGATGGCGGCGTCGGAGGTGCCGGAGGCCACCTCCATCAGGGCGGCGGCCTGATCCTCCAGCGTGGTGACCTTCCAGCCCTTCTCCAGAGCGATCTCTTCACCGGCGGGGCCGCCCTCCACGGCGTAGGTCAGGACCTTTTCGTCGGAATCCTTGCTTCCGCCGTTGTCCTTTTGGCCGCAGGCGGCCAGCAGGGAGGGCGCTGATGGTCAGTGCCAGCGCCAGACCCAGAAGCTGCTTGAACTTTTTCATGGGAATATCCTCCTTGATATGGTACACGGATGTGTTGTAACAGATGTATTGTGTTCGTTTTGTGTTTGTTTTGTGTTTGTATTGTGTTAGATGGTGATGCACTGCGTTTGGTCACGTTGGCCTGCATGGTCCGGATCGAGCTGCGATAGGCTGCAATGCACTGTGCCGGGCAGCACAAAGCCCTACGCTGAGTGGCATAAGCCCTACGTTGAGTGGCATAAGCCCTGCCGCTATTATCGCTTACTTTTTCTTGGCAAGCCCCGCCGCAGATTCCCGCCACCGTTTTCTGCGGCTTTCCGCCTGTCGCACCACAACTCTACCGGCCCTTCTGCCGATGGCCTATGCCGCCGATTTCCGTGGGTGGTTTTTCGACAACCCTCATCGCAGCGCCGTTTCTGTTGCTGGCTTCCGTTGCTGTTTCCGTCGGCAGATCCCAGCCGCCTTCGCCGTCGCCCGATTGGGATTTTCTCAGGTTTCCTCTCTGCGGGCCTTTATCAGGAACCGCCGCCGAGATTTTCACCGGTTCCCCTTTGGGGCAACGGGGGTGCTATGGAAGCTGCCCCGCCGGAGGCTGACCCACTTTTGGGGCGCCTGTGCTTTCTATCTGTTATCGATGGTGTCGCTCCATACCAAAACCTCATTTCTGACGAAACCGCATGGATCAAAGCTGTCTCTCTCGTCTTTCTACGGTCTATCGCATGGCACCGGGCAGCCGCTCCCCGTAGTGTGCGGTTCCGATTGACCATATGCTCCCGGTCGCTTATTCACAGCGACTGGTTGTCCCGCTGACGATGGATATATTTTAACACTTTAGCGAAGTAGTGTAAAGATGCATATATGTAAAAATAAGTTGATAGATGCAGATGAATTTTATGCAGAATAGACATATCCTGCCCGTGCGTCCTAAGAAGAGATGTCTGTTCCCCAAAGGGAGATGGTACCCCGAAGCAACCGGGGCGTCCAGAGGAGAAAAACGGACGGAAAACGGCTCCCTTTGCAGGTCCATACGATGTCCACAGACTGTCAGGAAAATGGGGAGGTGTCCAATTTTTGCGTATTTTTCTCTAAAAAGTTCAGAGATTGTCCATTGATAATCGGAATCGGAATTGTATAATAAAAAGAAACATTCTGGAGAAGCGAGGAGGTCACAATGGCTTTTGTAGAATTTGAAAAGGTCAGCAAGATCTACCACACCGGAGCGGAGATCCCGGCGCGGGACGCCACCTTTCAGGTGGAGAAGGGGAGATCTGCGTCATTGTAGGGGCCTCCGGTGCCGGAAAGACCACGCTGCTGAATATTTTGGGGGGATGGATACCCTCACCGGCGGCACGGTGAAGCTGGATGGCCGGGATATCTCCCGCTACGACCGGCGGCAGCTGACGGAGTACCGACGCCGCGACGTGGGCTTTGTGTTCCAGTTTTATAACCTCATTCAGAACCCTCACGGCGCTGGAGAACGTGGAGATCGCCGCCCAGCTCTGCCCCCATCCGCTGGATGCGGCAGAGGTGCTGCGGGAGGTGGGACTGGGGGAGCGATGAAGAACTTCCCCGGCCCAGCTGGCGGCGAGCAAAGCAGCGGGTGGCCATTGCACGGGCGCGCGGCCAAGAACCCCCAAGCTGCTGTGCGACGAGCCAACCGGTGCGCGCTGGACTATGTTACCGGCAAGAACATTCTGAAGCTGCTGCAGGATACCTGCCGCCGGACGGGAATGACGGTGGTCATCACCACAACCCGCTCTGACGGCCATGGCGGATCGGGTCATCTCCATCAAGAGCGGCACCATCCAGTCCGTGCGGAAGAACGAACACGTCACCCCCCTGTGGAAGAGATCGAGTGGTGAGGATATGCTGCTGAAAACTGCTTTTCGGGAGATCAAAACCAGCTTGGGCCGGTATCTGGCCATTCTGGCCATTATTGCGCTGGGTGTGGGCTTTTTTTGCCGGACTGCGGGTGACCCGCACCGCTATGATCTCCACCGCCAATCACTATTTGAAGGATCTGGCCATGTTCGATGACCGGATCCTTCCACTCTGGGCTGGACGGAGGAGGATGTGGATGCCTTCCGGAAGCTGGATGGCGTATCCGCCGCCGAGGGCGCCCGTTCTGCCGACGTGCTGTGCGTGGGGAGGATGGCTCCGACATGGTGCTGAAGGCCCACCCTGACGCAGCAGGTGAACCGCCTGAGCTTACAGGCGGGACGGCTGCCGGAGAAGGCTGACGAGTGCGTGGTGGACGCATGGCGCTACGATGAGAGCGCACTGGGCAGCGTCATCCGGCTGTCGGACAACAACTCCGCCGATACGATGGATACCTTCGCCAGCCGGGAATATACGGTGGTGGGCGTGGCTGCCAGTCCTATGTACGTCAACTATGAGCGGGGCGGCACGGCGCTGGGAAACGGCACCGTGGCGGCGTTTGTTCTATCTACTGCCGGAGGGCTTTGCGATGGACTACTACACGGAGATCGACGTGACCCTCACCGGGGCAGATGGCCGCATCTATACGGCGGCCTATGACGATGTCGTGGAGGCCATGGAGCAGCCCCTGAAGGATCTGGCAGCCCAGCGGGCGCAGCTGCGGTACGACTCTCTCCGCAGTGAGGCGCAGGAAAAAGCTGGCGGATGCCCAGCAGCAGCTGGACGACGCCCGGAAGCAGCTGGAAACGGGCTGGACGGAATACTACGACGGCCTTGCCCAGTACAAGGACGACGGACATGCATCCCTATATAGAGGCGCCGGCCAGTACCGGGATGGGCTGGCAGAATACGACAGTGGCCGGGCGGCCTATGAGACGGCCCGGAAGGACTATGAAAACGGCGTGAGCCAATACAATCAGGGGCAGGCCGGCTATGAGGAGGGCCAGCGGCAGTATCAGGCGGCACAGGCGCAGTATCAGGAGGCGCTGGCGCAGTATCAGCTGCTGGAGCAACAGGCGGCGGCCCTGCCGGAGATAGCCCGGAGCTGCCGGTCCTGCAGGCCAAGCTGGCGGCCATGAAGGAGCAGCTGGACGCCACAGCGGCGCAGCTTTCTCAGAATCAGGCGCAGCTGGAGGCAACGGCGGCGCAGCTGGCCCAGAGCAAGGCCCAGCTGGATGCGGCGGGTGCGGCGCTGGATGACACGGGCGGCAGCTGACACAGGCGCGGGAGAAGCTGGAGGAGTCGGCCCGGCAGCTGGCGGCGGCCAAGGCCCAGCTGGAGGAGACAGGTCCCAAGCTGGAGAGCGCCCGGCAGGAGCTGGAGGACGGCGAAAGGGAATTGTCCGACCATGAGGGGAACTGGACGATGCCCGGCAGAAGCTGGAGGATCTGAAAAGAGCCGGACACCTATGTGCTGGGCCGGGACACCAACGTGGGCTATGTATGCTTCGAGAGCGACACCAACATTGTGGCGGGGAGTTTCCCGTGTGTTCCCGCTGTTGTTCTTCTTCCTGCTGGCGGCGCTGGTGTGCATCACCACCATGACCCGCATGGTGGAGGAGCAACGCACCCAACTGGGCGTACTGATGGCCATGGGCTATGGCCGGGGGCCATCCTGTTCAAGTACTTCTTTTTACTCCGGCAGCGCTTCGCTGCTGGGGTGCGCCATCGGCTTTGTGGGAGGCTCCTACATCTTTCCCAAGATCCTCTGGCACGCCTATAACATCATGTACGGCTTCGGGATCCCCATTGAATTTGTGCTGGATGGGAAGCTGGCGGCCATCTCCGTAGCCACCTACTGCTGTGCGCTCTGGGGGCCACCTATCTGGTGTGCCGTGGCTTCTTGCGAGAGGTGCCGGCGGAACTGATCCGGCCCAAGGCCCCCAAGGAGGGCAAGCGGGTGCTGCTGGAGCGCATCACCTTCCTGTGGAAGCGGCTGGGCTTTTGACCAAGGTATCCCTGCGGAACGTGCTGCGGTACAAGCAGCGGTTCTTCATGATGGTGCTGGGCATCGGCGGCTGCACGGCGCTGCTGCTGACGGGCTTCGGCATCAAGGACTCCATCGCCAATGTGGTGGACTATCAGTTCGAGGAAATTACCCTGTACGATGCGGCGGTGTCCTTCACAGAGGAGATGGATGCGCAGACGCAAAGCAGGCGTTTTCCCGGCAGGCCGCCGATGTGTCGGCGGTGGTGTTCCTCCACGACGGCTCCGTGACGGTGGAGGCAGGCGGCGGGGCCAAGACGGTGAATCTGCTGGTGCCTCAGAGCAGTCTGGAGGGCATGATGGACCTCCACCGGGGCGGCGAGAAGCTGTCCATGCCCGGAACGGGGGAGACGCTGCTCAACGACGCTCTGGCGGAGGCGCTGGGAGTGTCCGTGGGGGACACCGTGACCCTGCGGGACAGCGACATGAACACCCTGACGGTGACGGTCAGCGGCATCTTTGACAACTATGTATCCAACTACGCCATCGTGTCAGCGGACACCTGCCGGGATCAGTGGGGCAGCGTGCCGCCGGTGAAAAACCGCCTTCATCCGGGTGGCGGATAACTCCGACGCAGGTGTCCACGCCGCCTCGGCCCGGATTCTGGATCTGGAGAACGTCTCGGCGGTATCGGTGAATCTGGATACCCGCCAGCGGGTGGGAACCATGATGTCGGTGCTGGATTACATCGTGTGGATGGTGACGGTGTGCGCCGGGGCGCTGGCCTTTATCGTGCTGTATAACCTCACCAACATCAATATCAACGAGCGCATCCGGGAGATCGCCACCATCAAGGTGCTTGGCTTCTATCCCGGAGAGACATCGGCCTATGTGTTCCGGGAGAACAACACCCTGACGTTTTTGGGGATGCTGGTGGGTCTGCCGCTGGGCAAGTGGCTCCACGCCTATGATGAGCCAGATCCGCATCGACACCATCGCCTTCGACGTGCGGATCGCATGGCAGAGCGTGGGTGTTCTCCATACTGCTGACGGCGGTGTTTGCCGCCATCGTGAACGTGGTGATGTACTTCAAGCTGCGGCGCATCAGCATGGCGGAGTCGCTGAAATCCATCGAATAAGGGAAAAACGTGAAAAAAGCGTCCCTGCTTCCTGTGAAGCAGGGATGCTTTACATATCCGGTTATCAGGGGCTATCAGGGGAGCAGCAGCTGGGCGATCTGCACGGCGTTGGTGGCGGCGCCCTTGCGGACCTGATCGCCGCAGCACCAGATGTTCAGACCGTTGTCACAGGTCAGATCCTCCCGGATGCGGCCCACGAACACGGTGTCCTGATTGCTGGTGTCCAGCGGCATGGGGTACCGGCGGCTGGCCAGATCGTCCACCAGACGTCAGCCGGGGGCGGCGGCGATGAGCTCTCTGGCCCGCCGGACGGAGATCTTCTCACGGGTACGAACCACCAGCGAGACGCTGTGGCTCCGCACCACCGGCACCCGGACGCAGGTGCAGCTGACCCTGCAGGTCCGGCAGATGGCATGATCTTGCGGCCCCTCGTTCTGCATCTTCATCTCCTCGGAGGTGTAGCCCTCATAGACCTCACCGCCGATCTGGGGGATGACGTTGTAGGCGATCTGGTACTGGGAACACCTTCGGCTGGACGGGCTTGCCCTCCCGCAGAAGCTCCACCTCCTCCATAAGCTCACGGGGGCCACCGGCCCCGGCACCGGACACCGCCTGATAGGAGGAGGCAATGATGCTCTGGATGGGGCTGTCCTGATTCAGGGCGTTGATGGCCACCAACGAGACGATGGTGGTGCAGTTGGGGTTGGCGATGATGCCCTTGTGGCGGCGGACGTCCTCCGGGTTGATCTCCGGGATCACCAGCGGCACATTGGGGTCCAGCCGGAAGGCACTGGAGTTGTCCACGAACACGGCACCTGCCTTGACGATGGCCGGGGCGAAGCGCTTGGCGATGTCGTTCTCCGCAGCGCCAAGCACGACGTCCATGCCCTCAAAGGCGCTGTCCTCGGCGGGGCTGCACCGTCAGCTCCCGGCCCTGCCAGAGCAGCTTCTGCCCGGCGGGCGGGGGGGGCCAGCAACCGCAGCTCCTCCACGGGAAAGCTGCGCTCGGCCAGTATTTTCATCATTTCACGGCCCACCGCACCGGTGGCCCCCAGAATGGCAACGTTCATAGTTTGGTTCCTCCTTATTTTACAAAGCTGTCGTACAGGACGGGATGGCACGCTTCAAAGTCGCTGCCGTCCACGCCAACGATGATATTCAGTTCCTCCGGGCCTTGGGTGATCATGCGGATGTTGATGCCGTTTTCACCCAGCTTGGCGAAAAATGCGGCCGGAGGTGCCGGGCTTATAGGCCATTTTCCGGCCCACGGCGGCCACGATGGCCATGTTGTCCGTCACATGGATGCTGTCGGGCTTCAACTCCTTTTGCAGATCACCCAGCATGGGATACAGGCACGGAGCCACCTTCTGGGCCGACACCACCAGCGATACCGTGTCGATGCCGGAGGGCAGGTAGTCCACGTTGATGCCGTAGCGCTCCAGCACCTCCAGGATCTGCCGCAGGACGCCGGCCTGTGAGGACATTCCGTTTTTGGTGATGGTGATGACGGAGAAATCCTTGCGGCCGGCGATGCCGGTGATGAGGTTCTCGTCTGCCAGCTCCGGCTCGTCGAAGCGCTCCCGGATCATGGTGCCGGGTTGGTCGGGCTGGTTGGTGTTGCGGATGTTCAGAGGGATGTTCTTCTCCCGCACCGGGGGAGACCCCCTCGTGGAGCACCTGCCCTCCGATATAGCTGAGCTCCCGCAGCTCGGCGTAGGTGATGCGCTCGATGGGGCGGGGGTCCTGCACGATCTTGGGGTCGGCCATGAGGAAAGCCGGAGACGTCAGTCCAGTTTTCGTAGACGTCGGCGTCCAGCGCCGCCGCCAGAGCGCCGGTGATGCGCTGCCGCCGGGTGAAGGTCTTGACGCTGCCGTCGGGCATGGCCCCCCAGCCGGGGGGATCACCCGGCGGCCAGAGGCGGTGCGGCGCAGGGCCTCGTAGCTGGCGGGCTGATCCACGGTACCGTCCAGCCGGAAGCGAAGCCAGCAGGTGCTGTCCAGAAAATCGTAGCCCAGATAGTCCGCCATGAGGCGGGCGGCGAAGTACGCCCCGGCTCACCAGCTCGTCCTGACTGATGCCACGGTCCATCTTCTCCCGCAGGGCGGCAAACTCCGCCTCCAGCGGTGTGGACAGGTGCAGTCGTCCCGGATGGAGAGATAGCGGCTGCGGATCATGTCGAACACGGCGTCGCAGGCTGACGCCGTACTGCAGGTGCGCGTAGCACAGATACAGCAGGTCCGTCAGTTTGGTCGTCCCGACTGCGCTTTCGGCGGCGCTGACCACCACCACACGGCGGGGGGTCAGGAGTCCACAATGGCCTTCACCTTGGCAACTGATGGGCGTCGGCCATGGAGGAGCCGCCGAATTTCAATACCTTTAACATAGGAGAATCGCCTTTCTTTCATGGATGCAGTGCCGTTTGTTCCGCAGCGGACAGAGAATTTATGTCCCCGAATAAAAACACTTGCTTTTTTGCTGGAGACAGTGTATCATACTGTTTCAGAAAAAAGGCAAGTGGCAAAGGAGCGTTTTTTTATGATCTACCACACAGCACGAGGGATGAAAGCTGACAGCGGCCCCGACCAGAGCCGTTTTAGAGGGCATCGCACCGGACGGAGGACTGTATGTCTGCGATCCGGGGAAGCTGATTTTGACTGGCAGGGGACCTTGCAGAAGGATACCATGTCCATGGCGGCGGACATTCTGGGTGTACTGCTGCCGGACTTTCAGGATATGAAGGGGCTGGTGCGGGCCAGCTTGCCGGAAAATTCGCCAGCGATGACCTGACGCCGCTGGTGCCGGTGGGGAGCGGTATGTGCTGGAGGCTATACCACGGGCCCACCAGCGCCTTCAAAGGACGTGGCCCTGTCGGTGCTGCCCCGGCTGGTGAGCGCCGCCGCCAAGCAGGGGAGGGGGCCGGGGATGTGGTGATCCTTACCGCCACCTCCGGCGATACCGGTAAGGCGGCGCTGGAGGGTTTCCCACGATGCCCGGCACCCGGATCATGGTGTTCTATCCCGCCGGGGGCGTGTCGCCGGTGCAGGCGGCACAGATGGTGACGCAGGAGGCAGCCACGTCCGGGTATGCGCCATCCGGGGAACTTCGATGATGCCCAGACCGGCGTGAAGAATGTCTTTGCAGCCTGTAAAGGGAAAAGACCCTTCACGGTGCGGTACTATCCTCCGCCAACTCCATCAACATCGGGCGGCTGGCCCCGCAGGTGGTATACTACTTCCGGGCCTATGCCGATCTGGTGCAGGCGGGGCGCATCCGGTGGGGAGAAGGTCCACTTCGTGGTGCCTACCGGCAACTTCGGGGACATTCTGGCAGGGTATTTCGCCAAGCGCATGGGTCTGCCGGTGGGGCGGCTGGTGGTGCGCCAGCAACGCCAACGATGTGCTGACGGAGTTCATCTCCACCGGTGTATATGACCGGCGGCGGCCCTTCTATAAGACTACGTCGCCCTCCATGGACATTCTGGTCTCCAGCAATCTGGAGCGCCGCTGTTCCTGCTGTCGGGAGGGGGACTGCGGCTATGTGGCGGGGCTGATGGAGCAGCTGAGCCGGGGAGGGACACTATCAGGTGTCGCCCCGGCTGTTGGAGCGCTTGCAGGCGGAGTTCGACTGTGCCTGCTGCGACGATGCCGGGGCGGCGGAGGTCATCCGTCGGCTGTGGCAGGAGCAGCACTATCTCTGCGACCCCCACACGGCGGTGGCGTGGTCGGCGGCAGAGCAGGTTGCGGCTGGAGGACGGGGCTCCGGTGGTGGTGCTCTCCACGGCATCACCCCAAGTTCCGGCGGCGGTACTGGGGCGCTGGAGGGCGGCTGCGACGGCGACGAGTTCGCCATGATGGAGCATGGCGCACCGGCTCACCGGCACAGAGGTGCCGGGGAATCTTGCCGGTTTGCAGGGGCCGGACGGTGCGCCATCGACGTCATCGACAAGGAGCAGATGCTGGACTATGTGCTGGCAGAGGTCATGAGGAGCTGAAAGGAGAGCGGACTATGAACATCGTTTGTTTGGATATGGAGGGGTGCTGGTGCCGGAGATCTGGATCGCCTTTGCCGAGGAGAAGCGGTATCCCGGAGCTGAAGCGCACCACCCGGGACGAGCCGGACTATGACAAGCTGATGCGCTGGCGCATTGACATTCTGCGCCAGCATGGACTGGGGGCTGAGGGACATTCAGAACACCATCCGCCGCATTGACCCGCTGCCGGGAGCCAGAGAGTTTCTGGACCGGCTGCGGACTAAAGGCGCAGGTGGTGATCCTCAGCGACACCTTTGAGCAGTTCGGCCTGCCGCTGATGGAGAAGCTCAACTGGCCCACCCTGCTGTGCAACACGCTGGAGGTGGGGGAGGACGGTATGATCTCCGGCTTCCGGATGCGGTGCAGTCACTCAAGCTCACCACCGTCCGGGCCTTCCAGTCCATGGGTTACGATACCATCGCCTCCGGCGACAGCTACAACGATCTGGAGATGATCCGGGCCAGCAAGGCGGGCTTCCTGTTCCGCACCACGGAGCAGATCAGGGCGGGGACTATCCCCAGTATCCGGCCTTCGAGGAGTATGGCGACCTGCTGGCGGCTATTGAACAGGCACTGTAAAGGGGAAACGCATGACAGGGAGAGCCTCCGCAGGAGGGGCGGTTCCGCTGTCAGAATAAGAAAAAGGATAGGGCAGGGCCGACATTTTGTCGGCCCCTGCCCTATCCTTTATGGTGGTTACTGCTCCTGTACCACGGCGATGTCCTCACCGACGGTGCAGATGTGGTATGGGGCATCGGCGGAGACGCCGGTGTCGTGGGTCTCTCCCGGTGCGGAGGTTTGTCACCCGGAGGGTTCCGTTCTGCCGGTAGGTGGCATAGGCGGCACCGGTATAGAATTGCAGACCGTCCTCCTGCCGCTGGGGATGTAGGCGGCGGCACGGGACACGGTCGGCCGGGCCAGTGGCGAAACGGAAAAATATGCACTTTACACAAAAAGTGGGGACGAATCTATTGACTTTGCCGTGGGGGTATGGTAAAAGTAAGAAAAAACAGACGGCAGTCGAATGGGCGATGAAGGGAGGCTCTATCATGAAAGCGGGAAGGATTATAGCGGTGCTTGCGGTATCCTTGCTGGCAGTGCTTGTGCTGCTCTGGATAGGCCGGGGCGGCAGAGAACCGGAGAAGACGGAGGTATCCGTGACGGAAAAGCAGGCCATGACCTTCGCAGAGGGTGAAATCCGCCGCATCGCAGGGGAAGGTGGGCCGGACTGCACATGGGACGATACCACGGTGATCCTCCTGGGCAGGCCCCCTTTACGGCCCCGACGACCGGTGCAACGGGTATGTGTGCAGGCTGACCACCGGCGGCATGGAGACGGGGTATCTTCTTCAAAGTGGATGCGCTGGGCGGGGAACTCTGCACCGGCGCTTACCCTTTTCCTTCACAGGTATCCCGGCCTATGAGGGACTGGCCGAGGAGGGCGGCGGGACGGCTTCGGAGAAACGGCTGTACTTTTTCGGCGGCATCTCCTACGGCGTAAGACTGGAGGACGGGAGCTTCCGGCTGATGGGCTCTCCGGAAAGGGTGAGCGCCGAGACGGCGGCGGAGCAGTACCGGCATACGGTGGAGCAGGTGCAGCGCCAACGGGCGGAGTAAGAGATGATGAGCGGCGTATTCTCCGGCAGGAGGGTGCGCCGCTCTATTGACAGCGGTGGTATAATCTATTATGGCTGAAAATATACGAAAACGAGGACAACACTATGGACATTACACAGGGCGCACCCTTCGAGAGCTTTGGGCTGTCGGAGGCGACCATGCGTGCCATACACAACAAAGGATATGAAGTGAGCACCCCCGTACAGGCCGGGTGCATCCCCCCCCATGCTGGCGGGGAAGGACGTGACGCCAAGGCCCCTACCGGCACCGGTAAGACCATGGCCTTCGGCATCCCCATCATCGAGCGCATCGACCCGGAGAGCGAGGCGGTGCAGGCGGTGATCCTGGCCCCCACCCGTGAGCTGGCCATGCAGATCACCGAGGAGATGCGGGAGGTGGCGGTGTGCCACGAGGGGGTGCGGCTGGTGTGCCTGTACGGGAGGTCAGCCTATCGGCAAGCAGATCAACGCCCTGGAAGCGGCGGCCCCAGATCGTGGTGGCCACGCCCGGGGCGGCTCTCCGACCACATGAAGCGGCGGACGGTGGTGCTGAACGAGGTGTCCACCGTGGTGCTGGATGAGGCGGACCGGATGCTGATATGGGCTTTATCCACGATGTGCGGCGAATATTGGACAAGATCCCCAACCGGAAGAATCTGGGGATGTTCTCCGCCACCATCTCCCGTGAGGTGATGGATATCTCGTGGATCTATCAGCGGGATCCGGAGGAGATCACGGTGCAGGCCACGCAGGAGAATAAGCCCGATATTTTGCAGTATCGCCTCGATGTGGACTCCGACGCCAAGGTGGACGCCATTGCCGCCATCATCAAGAAGCAGGGGCTGGAGCGAGTCATCTGCTTCTGCAACACCAAGGGCTCCACGGAGCGGCTGACGAAGTTTTTGCAGATGCGTGGGCTGGACGCCCAGTGCATCCACGGAGATATCCCCCAGAAGAAGCGGGAGGAGGTCATGGCCCAGTTCCGGGAGGGCAAGCTCCATGTGTTCGTGGCCACGGACGTGGCCAGCCGGGGCATCGACGTGGACGATGTGGACGCCGTCTTCAACTTCGACGTGCCGGAGGAGAATGAGTACTACGTACACCGCATCGGCCGGACGGGCGGGCCAAGCGCCACGGCGTGGCCTATACGCCGCTGCTGTCGGATTTCCCCAGCCGGATGCGGCGGACGATATCGCCCGCAACACCCGCAGCCAGATCGTCTCCGCCAAGCTGGAGGAGGACGGCACGGTGGTTCCGCTGGAGAAGTAAGAGGTGGGGCTATGAATATTTGGAAACGGGGCGTTTGCCTGCTGCTGACGATGGTGATGGCGGCGGCGCTGGCGGGCTGCGGCACCCGGCGGGAGCCGCAGACGCACGCTGGACCCGGCTATGGGTCACCACGGACTCTGAGCGCATCGTGGTGAGCCATCTGTATGAGAATCTCATGAAGCTGTCCCTCCGACGGGCAGGGGGCGGCAGCCGGGTGGAGGCCGGGCTGCCCGGAAATATGCCTGCACCGACAACAGCGACGGTAATATTGGCATCTATACCTTCACCCTGCGGGACATGAAGTGGTCCGACGGGCAGAAGGTGACGGCGGCGGATTTTGTCTACGCCTGGCAGCGGCTGGCGGACCCGGCCACGGCCTCCCCCAATGCGGCGCTGCTGGAGATGGTGGCGGGGGTATCGGCAGGTTCGCAGCAGCGGCGATGTCAGCAAGCTGCAGGTGTCGGCTCCGGAAGAGAACACCTTTGTGGTGACCCTCAGCAATCGGTGCGCCTACTTTTTAAGCGCCGTGTGTACGGCGGCGGCCACCATGCCGGTACGCGCAGCCCGAAGGACTGGCAGGCGGATCCCACGGCCCTGTGTACCAACGGGGCTACCGCATCAGCGAATGGAAGAACGGTCTGCTGACCGCCACGGTACGGAGAGCTACTACGACCAGCGGCGACTGCAAATGAGCACGCTGGTGTTCCGGTTCGAGACGGATGCGGCGATGAGGACGGAGCTGCTGAAAAAAGAACGAGGTGGATTTCGTACTGGGACTGTCCCAAGAGGAGCTGGCGGATGAGCCGGAGACATGGACACCGGACAGCTATCCTCAGGTGATGACGCTGCTGGTGAACCAGATGGCACAGAGCCCAGCCAGCGAGGAACTGCGGCAGGCCATGTCGCTGGTCATCGACCGGAACGCCTTTGGCGGCGCTGACAGAGAGCCGTCTGGTGACTCTGGCGACCGGACTGATTCCCGGAGGGATACGGAACACCATGGGCGGAGACTTCCGCACGGAGAGCGGCGACCTCATGAACAACGACCCAGAGGCGCTGACGGCTGCCCGTGAGAAGGCGGCGGAACTGATGCAGAGGCCGGTCTGACGGACCCCAGCAGTCTGGCGGGATTGGGGCAGGTGACGCTGCTGTACGAGGAGAACGACATCAACGCCAAGCTCGCCCAGCTGCTGCGGGATACGTGGCGGGATCAGCTGGGCCTTGTGGTGACACTGAAGGGCGTTACCGGCGAGGAGGTACAGCGGGATGTGGCCAGCGGCGAGTTTACCATCGCCATGGTGACGCTGAAAAGCGACCGCAACGACGCCATGGGCCTGCTGCGGCAGTGGGCCAGCGGCAGCAGGAGGGGAGTTCTTCTACCCCACGCCTACGATATGCTGATGGGTGTGGCGGCGGACTGCGGCGAGGTAGAGGTACGGGACGCCTATTTGGAGGAGATGCCGAGCGTCTGCTGCTGGAGACGGGGTATGTATGCCCCTTGTATTTTACCGGCCAGAAGCGGCGGCTCAGCGCGCACCTACGCGGGCTGCTGACGGACGGCATCGGCGGGTACTACTTCTCCCTATGTGGTTCAGCAGAACAACGGATAACAGAAAGAGCATCCTGTGAAGGAAATGACCTTCACAGGATGCTCTTTTTCTTGGGGAAATGCCATGGGATGGGGCGTCCTCCCGGGAGGAAAGCCCCGTGGTGGGAGGCGGCAATTACCGGATGCCGGTAACGTGGTAGCCGGCGTCCTCCACGGCCTGACGCAGGGTGTCATCGGGACACGTCAGGGGGTGCAGGTCACGGCGGCGGACTTGGAGTCCAGATCCACGGTGGCCTCTACGCCGGGCAGGTCATTGAGGGGGCCCTTTTCCACACGGCCGGTGCAGTGGGTGCACATCATGCCGTCAATATGGATGGTCTTGTTCACGGTATTCTCCTCCTTTCCTTGGAGACTGGAACACGGCGCTCTCCGGCAGGGGAGCGGTGGGTACAGGCTGGATCGGGAAAGACCGGGGCTTCCAGCCCCGCAGACGCAGGGCATTGGACACCACGCACACGGAGCTGAGGCTCATGGCGGCGGCGGCCAGCATGGGATTCAGGGTCAGGTGCAGGGGCCGGATACAGGACACCGGCGGCCACGGGGATGCCGATGGAGTTATAGAAGAAGGCCCAGAACAGGTTCTGCTTAATGTTCCGCAGCACGGCACGGGAGAGGTCCATGGCGGCGGGGATGTCCAGCAGGCTGCTCTTCATCAGCACCACATCCGCCGACTCGATGGCGATGTCCGTACCGGCGCCGATGGCAGGCCCACATCGGCCTGCGCCAGCGCCGGGGCATCGTTGACGCCGTCGCCCACCATGGCCACCCGCTGACCCTGCTGCTGGAGCTGGGCCACGCACTTGGCCTTATCCTGCGGCAACACCTGTGCGATGACCTGATCTACGCCGATCTGGCGGGCAATGGCGTTGGCGGTGCGCTGGTTGTCGCCGGTGAGCAGCACCACTCGGCGGCCCATGCGCCGCAGAGCAGCAATGGCCTTTGGCACTGTCGGGCTTCACCACATCTGCCACGGCCACGCAACCCAGCAGACGGCCGCTCTCGGCGAAGAACAGGGGCGTTTTTTGCCGTCCTCGGCCAGCCGGTGAGCGTCGGCCTCCATGGCCGCCAGCGAGACACCGTTCTGCGCCAGATGACCGGCATTGCCGGCCAGCACCGCTTCGCCGGAGAGGGTGGCCTGGATCCCGCCGCCGGGGACGGAGCGAAGCCGGACACGGGCAGAGGGGGATGTGGCGGGCTTTGAGACTCCTCCACGATGGCGTGGGGCCAGCGGGTGCCCGAGGGCTTTCCGCCGAGGCGGCCACGCAGGAGCTCCTCCGTGACGCCGGGGGCACAGAGGATATCCGTGACACGGGGAGGGTTGGCCCATGGTGACGGTGCCGGTCTTATCCAGCACCACCGTCTGCACCTTGGCAGCAGCCCAGACTTTCGGCGGACTTGATGAGGATGCCCTGCTGGGCGGCCTGTCCCGTGCCCACCATGATGGCCACGGGGGTGGCCAGACCCAGAGCGCAGGGGCAGGAGATCACCAGCACGGCGATGGCGATGGAGAGGCAGAAGCGGACATCCATGCCCCCCCACGAAGGCCCACAGCAGGGCCGCCGTCAGAGATGGCCATGACCGCCGGCACGAAAGATGCCGCTGATGCGGTCTGCCAGACGGGAGATGGGGGCCTTGGAGGAGGCGGCCTCCTCCATGAGCCGGATGATCTGGGAGAGGGTGGTGTCGCCGCCCACTACGGGTGGCCCGCAGCTCCAGATAACCGGAGCTAGTGACAGTGGCAGAGGTGACGGCGTCGCCGGGGACCTTCTCCACCGGCATGCTCTCGCCGGTGAGGGCGGACTCGTCTACGGCGGCGTGGCCGTCGGTGATGACACCGTCCACGGGGATGCGGCCGCCCTGACGGACGATGACGGTGTCACCGGCCACGATCTCCTCCGTGGGGATGGTGAGCTCCTGTCCCCTGACGGCGCACCACGGCACTCTCCGGCGCCAGCGCCAGCAGTGCCGAGATGGCTCCGGTGGTCTTGCCGCGGGAGCGCTCCTCCAGATACTTGCCCACCGTCACCAGCGTCAGGATCATGCCGGCGGACTCGAAGTACAGGTCCGGCATACCGGATACCTGTCCGGCGGTCAGCAGGCCCATTTCAATGAGGCTGTATACAAGGCCAGCCAGGCGCCGACGGCCACCAGCGAGTCCATATTGGGGCTAAGCTTCACCAGACGGGAGAAACCTACGGTGAAATAATTGCGGTTGAGAATGAGAATGGGGATCACCAGCGCCAGCTGCAGACAGGCCAGCAGCAGAGGGTGCGTATGCAGCACCCTGCGGCAAGGGCAGGCCCATCATGTGACCCATGCTCAGGTAGAACAGCGGCACCAGAAATACCACCGACCAGATGAGGTGCTTCTTCCGGCGGCGGAGGGCGGCGTCCTGATCCCGGCGCAGCTGGCCCTGATCCGTCTGAGAGGCGGGAGAGGCTCCGTAGCCCGCCGCCTTTACGGCGGCGATGATATCGCCTTCGGTGACCGCCTTCTCGTCGTAGGTGACGGTCATACTGCCCAGCATCAGGTTCACCGGGGCGCTCTGCACGCCGCTGAGCCTGGAGACCGCCTTTTCCACATGAGCCGAGCAGGCGGCGCAGGTCATGCCGGTCACGGCAAATTGTTCGGTCATCATCGGCCCCCACTTCGCATGAGCTTTTTGCAGGGTAGTGACCAGCTCGTCAATGACGGCGTCATCCCCCTGACGGATGCCATCGGCCACGCAGGTGCGGATGTGGGTGGCCAGCAGCTCCTTGCTGAAGCTGTTGAGGGCGGCGCTGACGGCGGAGACCTGGATCAGGATATCCGGGCAGTAGGCGTCCTTTTGCAGCATCTCCCGCAGGCCACGGACCTGTCCCTCGATGCGGTTGAGGCGATGGGTGAGTTTCTTTTGCTCCTCGTCGGAGCGGTGCTTTGTCTTATGGCAGCAGCAGTCCATACAAATACCTCCCTGGGGTATAATTTCATGGTGGCATTATATACCCCCTGTGGGTATTTGTCAACGTTTTTCCTTGGGCTTGAAGAAAATGGCTGCCAGCACGGCAAAGACCACCGCTGCGGCGATGCCGCCGGAGGTGGCGGTGAGGCCGCCGGTGAGGATGCCTAGCGGCCCCTTTTCCGCCACGGCCTTGGCCACGCCCTTGGCAAGACTGTATCCGAAGCCGGTGAGGGGGACGGTGGCGCCGGCGCCGCCCCAGTCCACCAGATACTGATAGACGCCCACCGCCTGCAAAAGCACTCCGGCCACCACATAGCCGGTGAGGATGCGGGCGGGGGTCAGTTGGGTGCGGTCGATGAACAGCTGGCCGGTGGCGCAGAGGACGCCGCCGCAGAGAAATGCGTTCAGGTAATCCAAGGCTTACACTCGCTTCCTTTGCGGCGGAAAGTGCCACCGCATGACAGATGCCGGGGGATGGACTCCCCTGAAGAAGGAGGAGGGGGGCTCAGCAGCGCCCCGGTGGGGGCGAAGAGCAGGCACGCTTCAGCGGCCCTCCCAGGCCTCCCGGAGCAGGTAGCCGTTGAACACGGCGGCGGAGCATCCGCAGCCGGAGCCTCCGGCGTGCATATCCTGCTTTTCCAGATGGTACAGCAGCAGCCCGCAGTCGGTGTAGTTTTCGTCATGTCCTCACCGTCCTGCCGGAAGGGTCGGTGACGATCTGTTGACCCAGCAGCCCCAGATCGCCGGTGACGATGAGGTCGTAGTCCTCCGGGGCGGTGGCGGTCAGCAGCAGTGAAGTGCGCCCGCAGGGTGTCGTAGGCGGCGGGAGCCATGGCGGCCCCCATGTTGTTGGCATCGGTGATGCCCCAGTCCACGATGCGGCCGCAGGTGACGTGAAAAAAAGGTGATATGAGGGGCCGTCCCCCCTGAGCGCCGAATACAGCGCCGGAGGCGTGGCCGTCCACTGGGCGGTGGGGGGTGCGCTGGCTGCCGTAGGGGACCGGCATCCGGTACTGGCGCTCGGCGGTGCAGTAGTGGGAGGAGGTCGGCGGCCAGCCGGGCGAAGCCCCGTCAATGGCAGCTGCCGCCAGAGACAGGCTCTCTCCCATGGTGGAGCAGGCACCGTACAGCCCGTAGAAGGGGATATGGAAGCTCCGCAGGCCGAAGGAGGTGCCGATGCACTGGTTCAGCAGGTCCCAGCCAGCACGTAGTCCAGTTCACCGGCGGTGAGGCCACTCTTTTCCAGCGCCCGGCGCAGGACCCGCTCCTGCATGGCAGATTCTCCCTGTTCCCATGTCTTTTTCCCAAAGAAGGTGTCGGGGGATAGCTCGTCGAAATAGTCGGAGAGTGGGCCTTGCCCCTCCATGCGGCCGCCGATGTTGGCGAAGGACACCACGCTGGGAGGATGGGAGGCTGCACCGTCTGGCGGCCCGCTCGTTTGGTCTGCATAGACTTCACCTCGTGTTTCGTATTTGAGGTAGTTTGCCCCGGTGAGGAAAAATAAACAAGGAAGGAAGCCCTGCGGCAAAGCCGCAGGGGCTTCCTTCCATCAGGAACAGCAGCAGATATGTCGCTGCAAAATCACCGGCCGCCAGATCACGATTACCGGCTGCGGGGTCCTCGCCGGATCTCTCCGGGACGGTTGCCGCCGCTTCAGGCTCCGGCAGCAGATCCGTCATGCTCTTGAGGCTGATGCCCAGCGTGGAGGCATTGTGCAGCAGAGCAGAGGTGGTGGGGGGCAAAATGCCCACCACGCCCAGAATCAGGCCCAGATTGAAGCCCACAATGAAGCGGTAGTTCCGATGGATGCGATCCATAAGGCTCTGACTGACTGCGCCCGCAGCGTCACCAGCTGGAACAGATCCTCGGAAGTGATGGTGATATCGGAGATCTCCCCGTGCGATGGCGGCGCCGGTGGAGATGGCGATACCGGCATCGGCCTCCGACAGGGGCAGGGGGAGTCGTTGACGCCGTCACCGATCATGATGACCGTGTGTCCGGCGGCACGCTCCCGGCGGATGAAGTCGCCTTATCCTCCGGCAGGACCTCGGCGTGGAACTCGCGTCCACCCCTACCTCCTCCGCCACACAGGCGGCGGTACGGCGGTTGTCGCCGGTCATCATGACCACCTTTGCGGATGCCGCAGTCGTGGAGCGCACGGATGGCGTCCGCCCGGCCTCGGCCCGCAGGGGATCGTGGATACCGATCACCCGCCAGCTGCCCGGCCAGGCACAAACTAGGGTGGGAGTACTGGTGGGCAGGGCATCGAACTCCTGCTCCCCCAGCCCCCCTCGTCTCAACGAAGAGAGGAGCACTGATGAGAATGCTTTCGCCGTTTATGCTGGAAATGCCAATGAGCCACGAATTTACTGCACCTGAGTGGTACTCGTGGGACGAAACTGGCAAT
>VOFK01002564.1_pt1 | contig 39512 bp, 48 predicted proteins | sample 5384121 | NCBI WGS metagenome assembly VOFK01 (sample SAMN12384730, study PRJNA508395) | human gut metagenome | isolation source: healthy gut J | host: Homo sapiens | reverse complement strand
GAGCAGAGTTGCCATGGCGTTTACTGCTCTTGATTCGTCCCAAGTCATCATAGGTGTTTTCAACGAGAGTCACTTCCTCATTCGTATTCAGCTTATGCTTTGTCGTTAAAAGACGTCCTGCGTGGTCATACTCGTACGTACATACTTCCGTTTGTGTGCTATATCCTGTGGCGGTATGAACATGTTGCCGCTTCAGGGGTCTCCCGTAAAGCTGTAAGCTACGTATTCTTCCTCTATGCCTCCCATGTGATTCGTCGCCCGGCTTTGATGATGCGTCCGCGTTCGTCATAGTAGAAAGCGGCATAATCATATCCGGTCACACCGGTAGCATCCAGACGGGCTGTAACTGTTCCTGTCAACAATCCTTTGCTACTTTCCGTATAGCAGGTACCATAACCCGAGGGAGGTGTGACATAGTTCAGAGACGTGGGGTACTCCGTGCTTGCCGATGAAAGAATAATCATCGTAGTAGTTCACTGTATACACTACAGGATTCGTCAGCGGGATATTTTCGAGAATATAGCCATGAAAGGCAGTGCCTGTATCATCCCGTCGCGCTTTCACATCGATTTCACACAAAGGGAAGTCAGCGTAATAATAAGAATTGTGGCAAATGCCCGTGAGTACCGGACGTGATTCAATTCATCGCTAAGAGAGAAAGCCCATTCTCCACGAACACGTTGCTCGCCATCCTGCGAAAGCACCTGGTGGTCGCCATGATCGTAAATGTAATAGATGGCGTCACGCTCCGGAAGTTTTTTGTAAACACAGCGGTGAAGGAAGTCATAGTGATAGGAGTAACTACTCTGTGTTTGATAAGGTCCTTCGGGCTCATTCATTTGGTAGTAAGTTACAAAGGGCGGATAAACATTCACCAAATCATCGTGGTTGTCATATTCATAATAAGCGAAACAAGGATCAGGACCGTCCATGCGTCCCGCCAGAATTGTACGTCCGAATCCATCTTTAAACTCATAAGCCTGATTCCCGTCTTCATCGGTAGTACAGACTCCCAAGAAATTGCCGGAGGGAGTCATATAATAAGACGAGGGAAAGGATCGGGGATTACGTGTGATATATTGGTAACTTACAGGATGCTCTGCCCATGCCTCACCCGCCCCATGCTGCGCAACCGGCCTGTTCAAGGGAGAGGCTTCATACGTGGTCTGTAGGTACGGACGTACATCACCGCCTGCCAATGAGCTTGCACCACTTTGTAAGGAAGAGAGGGTCATGTAATTGCCATTTCCCGCCGACTTGGCAGGAAGCCAGGTGCGTAACTTGCGTCCCTGATCATCATACTCTTGTAATGAGACAAGATCTTTCCTGTCGGGCGTAATGCCGCAATCTACCGTTTGTGAGGGACGGCCCAGACCGTCAAAGTATACTACCTGTTCACGGCAACCGCTATGGTCGGGCGAGGTGTAAGTACGTGTGCTAATATAGTTCTGTGAAGTGCTCACCTGCGACATGCATAAAAGAGAGCACAATAAGAGCGAAAAGAAGTAAATATATTCGTTTCATAAGTTTGTACATATTTTGTTTATTAGTTACGGTAATGATAATCATATTCCTGCACGACGCGTTTCTTGCTTTCATCCACGACGTTACCTTCGTAATAGTAATTCGCCTTCAGGCGCCCCAGTCCATCGTAGTCGTAATACGAAGTCTTCCCTGAAGGATCGGAGATTGAGGTAACACCCACCAACGGAAGATGAGTAAAAGTGGTAACATGTGCTTCCGAGAGAGACGTATGGTTGCGCAATGCCTTTAGCTTGGCGGTATCAGGAGTAGTGCTCTTTGCCAATGCGGAGGATGTCATGCCAAAGACGGAGGACACGGCGGTTTCCACCTGCTCTAGAGTGGCATTCTTGATTTCGGCAATAAGATAGCGATCACCATATCCCCATAGATAGACCGTATGTAACTTATCCTTAGAAACTACTTCGCGGGGATTTCCGTTGGAAGAGTAAACGAGGACTTCGCTGTAGTGTGAACTCGGATCGTAAATTGTCTGATAAAATCGGGCAGGCAATATCAGCGTATCCCCACTTTCTGTAGGAAACTCTCCGAATTCACGTCTATTGCCTTCATAATTATAAGAGTTTTGATTCTGTATCTCTTTCAACACGGGGTTAAATATGTGTTTTTCCACCATTTTGCGAACAATATCCGGGGTTGTACCAGTTCGCGCGATAGCCGGATATTCCCCAATTAGTCTCCCGATGTAGGCCTCCTGCATTCCGTTCTTTCCATCGCATCCGGTTGCCGGAGAGATAGGTGTAGTGTTCTGTATCTGTAATACCAGTTTCCGATTCGTCATAAGTGGTTACTTTACGTTCGTATAGAAGTGAGTGTCCAAGCATCTGACAGGTAGAAGTATAGAAATTACCAAGAACAGCGGTTGCAGGGACGAATGATGGGGTTCCGTATGAATTGGAATATTCCCAATCTATCACCGACGAGCCACCGTAACGCCAAATCAGTGATTCGCGCCGCTTCAGTTTATATTCACGCCCGTTGCTCATGTAGTCAGTCTGTTCTTTTAATAGATTATAACGATATTTCTCTCCTTCATACCAGAGCACATTGCCATAGTACTGCGGTTTCTCGAAAAAGGCGGTGTCATTCTGCATTGCTTCATAGATGTCATATTGATAGACAGTCTTTCCATTGCAATTTTCAGGACTAAATTGGGTTGCACCATCCTTTAAATAATAGACTGTAACTTCGGGATAGACCACTGCGGGACGGCCGTTCAGAAGCCGCTGGAAGTTGAATGCACTGAACGTACATTCCCACTCCCAGGTGTAAACAGGATATCCTCCTGACGGACTATAACTCATGAAGGGATTGGATTTGAAGGATCGATATTGTCCATTCGGATCATGTTCCAGAACCATGTTCAGTACCGACATTGGAAGGTCGGTCGATTGATAGTTCATATAAGTCTGAATGGTAGGATCGAGGGTTGGTTCGCCTGCGCCTGTATGGTAGTAGCGTCCGATTTCCCAGCCGTTTTCTTCGTATTCGGTTTTCCCGTAACAGTAGTGTTTGGAATCGCTTCGTACACCTTCTGCCGTATAGTTGACGATTTCACGAATCCTGAAACCTGTAGCCTCGGTCTTCACGCGCTTTTTTTATCGTGAATATAGTCTCCATCATCATCTGTGAATGAGAAGAACTTGTGGTTCTCAAAGTCAAACTCTGTGTAGCCTCCTGTCGGATAGGTCAATTTGCGGAGTACACAATGGCTTTCAGGGCCGGCAGGTTTACGTGTGTTGTAGGGCACATTAGAGAGTCTCACTTTATCCAAAGGAGACAAATCATTTTCGTCTTTTGGTACGTCTGTTACAAAAAGAGCTACTGGCTCTGGACACATCAAAGCCCACGAACAGATTCATATAGGCCACGTCATAATTGTTGCTGCGAAAATTCAGGTTACCCCAATGGTCTGTTCCACCAAAGTTGGCATACGAAGATGTATATCCACACCGATAAGTCTCGGATGATGCATCATTACCACCAAGCAGAGTGACGCAGTCAAGCATGCTGAAAGGCGACTTTGATAAACTGCTAGATTGCAAAGTGCCCTGATGCTGTTCCAGGTTGATGGTCCGCACAAGTCTGTCTCCGTCTTTTATACTGATACTTTGGGCATAATTATAATATTCACTGTTTGTACCATCCTTATAATTGATGCGGATGGTGGTGGTACCATAAGTGACGGAAGTCAGAAGCTTCATCTGATATGCATGCTGCCGTGTATAAGTATGTACAGTGACGTCAAATACATCCGGACTACACCCTAACTCATAAAAATGATGGAAACGTACTGCCGGTTCTGCCTGCTGATACCCAAAGTTAGAATGAATACTCTTGCCATAATCAAAAAGTAATAAGTTCCGAAGAATGGGGCAGACGGATAGAGGTTAGTTGCCTAAGGACACATAAAGTGGTGTTGTAGGGAGTAATCGTACACCCCCCGTTCCTCTAAAGGTGGTATCGGCACCGGTGAAAGCATACTCAACACCCTGTTCGTCCACCACTTTAAAAAGATATAATCTTTCTATCCCTAGTAGCATGGGTTATCTTCACATCACGTCCACCTGAAACTACATATTCGATTTTTTGCCGTCATAGGTTTTTCTGATAACGAATTCGAAGGAACTACCATCAGGAAGGATAGCGGTAAATAGGTCGGACTTTAGTTCCAACGTGTTCAGGTATTCTTCCGATAAGTTCCTATATGACTCTCCAAACTTGTCGGTATCCAGTTTAAAGTCTGTAAGTTCATCGGGCATGCATTCTATGCTTCGCGATATGCAACTGCTGATAGATAATGCCCAGCCACGGCCGAACACGTCATAGTTGTAGCCGGGATGGAACGGAGCCGGATTGTATTTCAAGCTCAAAGGCAACCGATAGCCGTGATGATCGATGTCGAACAAGGGAATAGATATGTCGGGCACCCCCATGGCAGGATTCACGGCCACATCTCCATACATTTTGAAGGCTGCCGCCTGCGGAGAAGTGGGGACAGAAAGGGGAACGTATGGAGCTGTAGAAGCTGCATGTGCCGTAAAAGGAAAGAGTGCAGCGAAAAATGATAGTATAAAAATTAATCGTTTCATATTTTGTTTTTGTTATATAAATGGTTAAAAAACGGAGGAAATAGCATTTAGTTTGAGTCTTAATCTGTGTTGAAATATTGGTTTGAAATTCTGCAGATTCCAGACTCCGAATCTGCAGAATTATAAAAATGATAGAACTATTGAAAAATTACAAATTCATCGCATTAGCGCCCAATACGCCAGCCAAAGCCGAAGCCACTGCGATAACCACCTTCAGGATCATATCCCATACTGATTTCTTCATTGCCATAATTTACCTCCTTTCTGTTCTTTAATGTGTTGTGTTACTCTGTGTTCTTCCGTGTTTTCTGTTTTGATAGCAAACTCCTCAAGTTCCTTGAATTCCTTTGCCACCTCAAAACACGGGCACGGTTTAATCCACTCTTCCGGCTCTATCTCACCGTTTCCATTAAGATCCGGCGAAAGATCCCGATGTCCGCATACCCGGCAGCCGGGGAATTTCTCTTGCAGTTGCCCAACGAGTTGCCGAAGTGTGGCTCGCTGTGCCGGAGTCCGGGTATCTGCCGGGCGTCCCCGGCAGTCCAGACCACCTTCATAGCAGATACCTATCGAGTGAGCGTTGAAACCTTTCGCATGTGCTCCGATGCGTTCGATGGGGCGGGTGAGGTGCACCGTTCCATCCTTGCGGATGTAGTAGTGATAGCCTGTTCCGTTGAATCCGCGGCGCCGGTGCAACCGGTCCAAATCTTCCGGAGAGAGCGTACAATCCCCCCGCGTGGCACTACAGTGCACCACGATTAAGTTAATAATTCGCATGTTAGTGGATAATTAGTTTAGTTTACTAGTCTAGTTAAAAAGCTCCGTTTAGTCGTTTAGTCAGCCATTTGTGTTTGTGTTGCGACCTACGTGCAGACTATGCTGCCGGATCCGGTGCTTCTCCACTGCCGTCGCCGGAACCACCGCTGCCGGAGCCACCACCATCAGGTTTACCACTATCTCCGCCACCGGAAGCCGAAGTATCGGCAAGGTCGAAACGGACACACTTGGCACCCGTCACCAAAGAACGGGTAGCGGTGGTACGGTCGGGATTCTTGGTGTAGTTGGGCAGGAAGCGGACGGTAAGGGAAGCTTGGGCGGCCGATACTTTTTCCGGCAGTTCCACACCTTTGCCGTTGGACTTCATCACCATACGGAAAGTCCCGAAGCCGTCGAGCGTTACACTTTCCGATGCTTGCAGATGCTGGGCAGCCACTGTCACCAGGTTATCAAGCGTGTTCTTCACGTCACCCGTGGATAGAGACGAGTAAGCGGCTATCTCTTTGGCGAGTTGGGTGGTTGACACATTGGCCGTGTATATCACACGGGGATGAAATAATTTCTTTTTGTTCTTGTCTTCCAGAACTGACTGGAAGGGTTTGTACAATACTGGCATAATTGTAATAGTTTTTACGTGTTAATAAATTAGTTTAGTGTTGTCCTTAAGCTTAATGACACTGTAAAGATACGGGTATTATTCAGACTGACCCAATCATTTTTTCAAAGTGCGTTCATAAATTAATTAATTACGCTCAAAAGATAATGTCCCGGCAATTTGATCTTCCCATTACTCCCACGGATGTTGCTGAATCCCTTCCACACCGGGTTTCCGATAGCTCCGAAGTTGCTTTTCAGAATAATGGCGTATTGCTCGGAAGGCGGAATCTTATAAGAGCGAAGGTTCTCCAGCAGTCCCTCGAAGTTACGCTGCGTGCCGTCGGACGGTGGTTGCAGGTTGTCGATGTCGTCCTGTGTCATCGCCTTCCTTCTTTTCAAGATTTTTCCTCCTCCGTTCTCTCCTTGAGGAGAGTCAGAGAGGTGGTTTAATTTGTTTTGGTTTGTTTTAATTTGTTTTTCTTTGTTTTGTGTACCCAATGTCGATACTTCGGCTTCCGATGTTGCAGAATCGGTGGTTGATGTTACAGTATCAGCAGTTGGTGTTACATCACAGCCTGTTTTGTTATCAGCATCATCCGCACAGCTTTTGCTACTTTGAGAAGAATGGTACGATGCAAGTTCCTCCGCTTCCAACAGGCAGTAGTCCGGCTTTATCAACGAACTGCTACGCCGCTTGGTGATAAAGAGATACTGCCGTTGGATATCGGCAGAAGTCAGGATGCCGTATTGGCGGAAAAAAGCCCGGCATCAAACAGACCACATTCCACGGACAGGGCGATGATACGTTTCACATCATCCATATCCGTATTGTAAAGGCTGTCCGTCAGTTCATCGTAAAACTCATCACTGGCAGGGATATAATATCCTTTTCCGGCATAGATGTACGACAGCGTTTCTACCAATGTGGCAAAAGCAGCATCACCTTCCGCTTCATGACACGACGCACCACGCGGTCGTGCATGAAACTGGTGCTCATGGGGAAATAATCCAACCCCTGTTTTATTCTTCCCATAGTGCGCGTAGTTTTTCCTTTTCCTGCTTCCGGCGGATACTGTCCGACACCACTTGCCGGGCATGACGGATAAGGAGCATCCGCAAAGCGTAGTCCTTTACCTCGGTTATTACCGGATAAGAAAGAGGTTTGTTTTCAAATAATATATTTTTATCCTGATTGCGATGTCTGCGCGTGTTTGCCTTACGGCATTCCTTTGCAGTAATTATCTGAAGCCCGGGTACGCTGATTCATATAAAAGGCTTCCTGTGGGAGCTTACGCTTGCAACATCCGCAGATGTGTAGAGATTGATTCATAATGGTTTCCATATTGCTTTTTCCGTTTTTATAGTTTTCATATTTAAATATTTGTTTGTATATTGAAGATATATCGCTTGCACGCAGGACATATAGTTGCTGTATATTGGAGATATATCGGCTGCACATTGGGTATATAGACGCTACACGCAAGATATATAGATCTTATATGCAAGATATATAGACGCTGCAAGCAGGCTTACTATTACTTCTGCCCGTCCGGCACGGTTTCCTTAAAAAGGGGGTGAATGAGGTATTTTGCAACATTTCGTAAACTTTTTGCGGTTTCTCATGGTTTTTCTATTTAAAATTTATATTTTTGAAACATCTTTGTGATTTCGTTGCTACAAAGATAAAACAGATTTCATAAAGAAAACAAAAAAGATTTTGGAAATTAACTTTCAAAAAGTAGATAACAGATTATCAATGAGCAATTAACGAGTTTATGAATTTTTTACATCAAAAATAAACGATCATAGAATGGATACATTTTTAGATGTCACAGGAATCGTGAAGCGTGCCAAACAGGTGCTAAACTTCAAGAACGACAGCGAATTAGCTGAATATTTAGGCGTCTCACGCGCCACAGTATCCAATTGGGGTGCACGAAATAGTATTGACTTCCGCCTGTTACTCGATAAATTCGGGGACAAGGTGGACTACAATTGGCTATTATTGGGAAAAGGGAAATCCGAAACACCAGCCAAGATATTGCGAAAGCGAACTGGTAAAAGGAGAAGTGGAGATTATACACAATCCGAAAACACCAGAACCTATAGACGACCGTAGCGTGACATTATACGATATTACGGCAGCTGCGAACCTGAAAACATTGTTCACCAACAAAAAGCAGTATGCACTGGGAAAGATATTAATTCCGAATATTTCCGTCTGCGACGGAGCAGTCTACGTCAACGGAGACAGCATGTATCCTATATTGAAATCGGGGAGACATTATCGGATATAAAGAAATCAGCAGCTTCGATAATGTCATTTACGGGGAAATATATCTGGTGTCGTTTATGATTGACGGAGACGAGTATCTGGCAGTGAAATACGTGAACCGTTCCGATAAGGAGGGATATCTCAAACTAGTGAGCTACAATACACACCACGAACCGATGGATATTCCATTCGCGTCCATCAATGCGATGGCGATTGTGAAGTTCTCCATCAGAAGGCACATGATGATGTAAGTCTCACCATAGAGAGAGCACGCAAGATATGAAGAATATGGAGAGTGCAGAAAACACGAAGGACACAGAGCTTTTCTCTAACTCTGTGCCCTTCGCATCCTCTACAGTGAGAAGTATATTAAATGGAATAGTCTATGCTAATCCACGCAACACTTGTTCGGTCCTAAAATTCTGCAACAAACTAATCCGCAGCAACCTCTTCGCCTTTCAACGTAGCCGAGCTAGCCTCGGTCACCCGTACATTGACAAAATCACCGATACGATGCGTACCTCTGTCGAACACCACCACACGGTTCTGCTCCGTACGGCCGAACAGCTGGTCGCGCGAACGCTTGGAAACTCCTTCTACAAGCACTTCATACGTTTTACCGATACAGCGCTGGTTGGACTCTGCGGACAGACGGTTCTGCAAAGCGATAATCTCATTCAGGCGACGGACTTTCACATCTTCGGGCACATTATCTTCAAGATGCTTCGATGCATACGTTCCCGGACGTTCGGAGTATTTAAACATGAAAGCGGCATCATACCCACACGCTTCCATCAGCGAAAGCGACATGGCATGATCTTCTTCCGTTTCAGAATGAAAACCGGAGAAAATATCGGTAGTCAGTCCGCAATCGGGGATGATACGTTTGATGGCTGCCACCCGGTCCAGATACCATTCACGGGTATACTTACGGTTCATCAGTTTCAGGATGCGGGAACTACCGCTCTGCACAGGCAGATGAATATGTTTACACACATTCGGCACTTGCGCAATCACTTCCAACGTTTCGTCGCTCATATCTTTCGGATGGGAAGTCGTGAAACGAATACGTACCCCCGGAGCGGCCTCGGCCACTGTTCGGAGCAACATCGGGAAAGTAACCACTTCGCCTGTCGGTCTTTCAAAACGGTAAGAGTTGACGTTCTGCCCCAACAGGGTGACTTCCTTATAGCCTTTCGCCACGAGGTCTGCCACTTCATTCAGGATGCTTTCTACGTCACGGCTGCGCTCGCGTCCACGAGTATAGGGCACGATACAATAGGTGCAGAAGTTATTGCAGCCACGCATGATGGATACAAAACCCGAAATATGATTGCCGCAGATACGCGACGGAATCACATCCCGATAAGTCTCGGTAGTAGAAAGCTCCACATTGATTGCTTTTTCGCCGGTTTCTACGGCCGCAATCAGGTCGGGCAACGTCAGGTAAGCATCCGGCCCCACAACGAGGTCTACATGATGATTCGTTATCAGATCATCCTTTACCCGTTCGGCCATACAGCCCAATACACCTACAATCAGATGCTTTTTCTTTTTCTTCAGCGAGTGGAAAAACTCCAGGCGATTCAGAATCTTCTGCTCCGCATTGTCGCGGATGGAACAGGTATTCATAAACACGGCATCGGCTTCCTCCAGCGTTTCGGCTACGGAATAACCCGCCATTTGCATCACCGAGGCAATCACCTCACTGTCGGCTACGTTCATCTGGCAGCCATAGGTTTCGATAAACAACTTTTTGTTGTCATCCTTCATTTCAGTTGCGGATTTAAAGTCCGCTCCCGTTAATTCGTTCATACTCAAATCTTAGTTTAAAAATTCGGATGCAAAGATACGGCTTCGCTTTCAATAAGTAGTGAATTGATATCAAAATAACGCAAAAACTTATGATTTGGCAAGCAAATTTGTAATTTATGTTAAGAGAATAAACATTTTTAGGCGATATGCTTGGCAAATTTAAATTTATTTTTCACATTTGTGCAATGAAAGAAACATTAGATTTTTTCATAGTTAAGGTTTAGGTTAAAAAATTAAGGGGAGCTGTGAAGCTGCCCTTTTTTCATAATAAAATGTTAGCCTGAACCAGATAAAATACGTAACTTTGGCAGATAACTAATTAGCAGTGAAACACAATGGAAGATTTTTTGAAATTTCTCTTGATAGCAGGTGTCATTCTTGTGGGAATATTCAAAGAGGTGAATAAGAATAGTAAATCGAAAAAAGCTAAGAATAAACGCCCCGTTTCCCCGATGCCATCCCCCGTTGAAGTAGCTCCGGATGCAGTTCCTATGCCCGAGGCATGGGGTGGCCCAAGTCGCTGGAAGAATTATTCCAGCCTAAACCCCTGAAACAGACGCCACCGCAACAGTCTCCCAAACAGACGGCGAAACCAGCGGCGCAGCAGAAAAGAAAAAAAGAAGAAATATCCGTTTCCGCATCCCTGGCAAACAGTGCCGCGCAAGATAAACGAAATTCCCAACAAGGTTCTCATTATAACTCTCACACCGAATCAACTGATAACGAACATGATTTCACGATTCACTCCGCAGAAGAAGCCCGCCGCGCTATTATCTGGGGAGAGATACTTCAACGGAAGTATTGAGAGAGCCCGTAAACTCATTGAGTTTCGAATCATTATGTGACGAGTCATTGCCAAGCATTGGTACAAGGCCGTACAAACAGAGAATTAATTATCAATAAAAATATCAACTGTATTTAACACGAAATTTACTATTTATGTCACTCAATCGTATTTCGGCAGCGGAAGCTGCAAGCCTAATCAAACATGGCTACAACATCGGCCTAAGCGGATTTACTCCCGCCGGAACGGCCAAGGCTGTAACAGCCGAACTCGCAAAAATTGCTGAAGCAGAACATGCGAAAGGAAACCCGTTTCAAGTAGGAATTTTCACAGGCGCATCGACAGGGGAATCCTGTGACGGCGTACTGTCACGTGCCAAAGCCATCCGCTACCGCGCTCCTTATACTACCAACGCCGACTTCCGCAAAGCTGTGAACAACGGAGAGATTGCCTACAACGACATACACCTCTCACAAATGGCACAGGAAGTACGCTACGGATTCATGGGCAAAGTGAACGTAGCCATCATCGAAGCCTGCGAAGTAACTCCGGACGGAAAAATTTATCTGACTGCCGCCGGCGGCATCGCCCCGACCATCTGCCGTCTTGCCGACCAGATCATCGTGGAGTTGAACAGCGCACACAGCAAATCCGGTATGGGTATGCACGACGTATACGAACCGCTCGACCCGCCTTACCGCCGCGAAATACCTATCTATAAACCGAGTGACCGTATCGGACTGCCTTACGTTCAGGTAGACCCGAAAAAGATTATAGGCGTAGTGGAAACCAACTGGCCGGACGAAGCGCGTTCTTTCGCTGCCGCTGATCCGTTGACCGACAAAATCGGCCAGAATGTTGCCGACTTCCTTGCAGCCGACATGAAACGCGGTATTATCCCGTCCAGTTTCTTGCCTTTGCAATCGGGTGTAGGAAATATCGCCAACGCCGTACTCGGTGCATTGGGACGTGATAAAACGATTCCTGCATTCGAAATGTACACAGAGGTAATCCAGAATTCCGTGATCGGATTGATTCGCGAAGGACGTATCAAATTCGGTAGCGCCTGTTCACTGACTGTTACAAATGATTGTCTGGAAGGCATCTACAACGATATGGATTTCTTCCGCGACAAACTGGTTCTCCGTCCGTCGGAAATCTCAAACAGCCCGGAAATAGTACGCCGCCTCGGTATCATTTCTATCAATACAGCCATCGAAGTTGACCTGTACGGCAACGTAAACTCTACCCATATCGGTGGAACCAAAATGATGAACGGTATCGGTGGTTCGGGAGACTTTACCCGCAACGCTTACATTTCTATCTTCACTTGTCCGTCTGTGGCCAAAGAAGGTAAGATTAGCGCAATCGTACCGATGGTATCCCACCACGACCACACGGAGCACGATGTCAACATCGTTATCACCGAGCAAGGTGTTGCCGATCTTCGTGGCAAGAGCCCGAAAGAACGCGCACAAGCCATCATCGAAAACTGTGCACATCCCGACTACAAACAGCTTCTTTGGGATTACCTCAAACTGGCCGGTAACCGGGCACAGACTCCACGCTATTCAGGCTGCACTTGGTATGCACGCAGAGTTGGCTAAAAGTGGCGATATGAAGAATACCAATTGGGCTGAATACGCCAAGTAAATAGAATATAGAGTATAGAATTTACAGTATTCGATTCAAAACAAGTATAATTGTATTCTCTGGTAAACAAAATCCTACGATTTTTGCTTATTAGAGAATACAATTGTCCTTTTGTAGAAGAATCAATAAAGAGCCCTCCATGGAAAATAGTACCTGCCTCTTGACAACATAGAAATCGGATTCAACAACGGAATTCCACTTTTGGTTGTACGGGCTAATGTATTCATATCAGCCTATTTCCCAATAATCACCTCACACACCTTATCCTGAAATGCTCTCGCTTTAGCTGCCGAAAGTACATTCTGGTTCATAATGGCAAATGCCACTTCATGTCCGTTCTTCATCTTCAGATAGCCTGCAAGCGCATTTATTGCCGTAAACGAGCCTGTTTTGGCATGAACATTCCGAAAAGCAGGAGTACCTTTCATCCGGAATTTCAAAGTTCCGTCCACCCCACCAACAGGAAGTGATTTATACAACATCTGAAACACTTCTGTTTGCGAGTACGCATATTTTAGAAAGTCCACCAGCAGGGCAGGAGAGAGGTAATTATAATTGGACAGTCCGCAACCGTCGGCAATCTTATAATCTTTCGGGTCATGCCCCAGGCGGCGGATCAGCTTCATTATTTCGACAATACCATCTTCGGCAGCTACTTGCTTCTTTCCCGTAGCCTGCGCTCCCAGGCGACAGAGAAATGCTTCCGCATTGAGGTTATCACTCTCTTTCATCAGTTGGTTCAGCACTTTCTGCACAGAAGTGTTCCAGCAAGCCATACGCTCTACCTCACACTGTCGCGAGGTAATTCGGCAAAGCCATACGACTGGGGAGTCGTGATTCCTTTCCCACGAAGGCGTTCCAGGAAAGTGTGCATAAAGAAACGGGGAGAATCATAGATGTTTACATCGTCCTTTCTGATCGAAGTGACATTGCCCGAAATAAGGAGATTGTTTCCATTCGTCAGCCAGTCTCTTGTGAAAGAGAATTTCCCGGCAGAAGAGGTACGTGTTTTCGTCTGATTCGTCACTGTATAATAAGAAGACAGAGGCTGGCAGGAAACACTTGCCGTATCGCCCTGCACCGTAGAGGGAACAACAGAAACCTGTACAGTCCCCTTGCAAAACATCAGTGGAGACAAATAGGGCTGATAGCCCGCAGGTGTATCGTCCCACGCCCATCCGCTGCCCCAATAAAGGGAGTCTTTCATTGAAACGTCACCATAGACCTGCCCGTTAATAACCGAAAAAGGGAAAGTGATTACCTCTTCTATCAATGAATCCATCGACTGGCTGTCAAATTCCGGATCGAATCCGCCTACCACATACAGGTTGCCTTGCAAGGTATCATGCTCTATCACGCCATCGTGCCATACTTCCGTGCGGAAAGGCTCGTTGGCTCCGGGGCGGGAGAGTGCGGTAATAGCCGTCAGCAGCTTCATGGTAGAGGCAGGACGGGAAAGTTTCTCCGCACGATAGTTATAAAGCGATTTCTTAGCCGTCAGATCGTAGACGGATATGCCGACCTCGGATGCTTCGGGGAGCATCTTCTTGATAAGCGAATCTATCCGGGAGAAATTTTGTTGTCCCCAAAGTGGCAACAAACAAACTGAAAGGGCGACCAACAAAAGACTTTTTTTCATACAATACAGTTTATGACATCAACAAATGATAGTATCTTACCTCTATATCTATTTCAAGTTTTTCTCTACCTGTCCAAGAAGCGAACCGGAGCCATAGCCGGACCATACATCCTGAATTTTTCCATCAGGGGCAATCAATACATAATGAGGGATACCCCGTACCTGATAGTTTAGGGCAAGACCGGTGCGTCCTTTACGAAGTTCGTTCCACTGGTTACCGCCCATTCCTTTCGTCTTGATATACTCTTTCCAACGTGCTTTCGGGTCCTCACTAATACTAATCACAGTCATTTTATCCTTATACAGATCCATCACCTTCTCCATTTCGGGTATCGACTCCACGCAAGGACCACACCCGCTACTCCAGAAATCGAGTAAGATGAATTTTCCTTTGAACTCGGAAATATGACGGAGAGAATCATTCGCATCATATAGGTCTCCATCCACCATCATATCTCCAACTCCTACGGTAGCGGGAGGATAAACATAGGCTGTAATCTCCTGTCCGTCACCTGTTTGTTTATCAGCTTCGGACATTCGGGCATAGAGTTTTTTTTTACCTCTTCTTTATAAGGCATGATGGTTTTATATTTCATCATGGAAGCAAAAAACAATAATCTATCCATCCACACCGGGGAGACGGGAGCTTCTTCCATGTATTCCATTTCCTTTTCCAGATTTCCTGCTGCAACGGCATTGACAGTTTCCGGATAGAATCTATTTTGGCCCAGGCCTGGCTTTCAAACTCCCGGTCGCCCGGATGGTCAATGAACATCATCCGTTGCCAGTCATATTCCGCTGCCATGTATTGCATCAGTTCTTTCTGTTGGGCCATCGCGCAAGCCGTAAAGCGGTTTTCTTCCTGCTGTTCCGGCACATCGCTTACTACTTCCCATGTTTTCACTAGTTTGTCCTGTCCCTTGATTTCGATGTATTCCCCCGGTGCGATCCACACTTCCAGCCATGTACCCGGGAAGCCCCGGTTATCAGACATTATCAGCATTTTCCGTGTGGTAGAAACCGTGTCGCGAAAAGAGAACTGTCCATTCATAAGCGTATCTCTCCATACACAGTTGAGAATACTTCCGTCTTCCTCATACAGGCCGATCACAATGCTGTCGGGAAGATTGGCCAATTCGCCCTGAATCAAATATTCATTGGCGGCAACTGACGCTTTACGATTAAATGTACAATGACACATCACCATACAAACTATTGCCAATAAGGCCGGAGTGATTATATATTTTCTCATCATATATTCGATTTATCAGTGAGATACCCCTCATCAATGAATCAGATAGGTATCTTCATCAATGAACGATGTCAGATATCGGAATCCGTTTATAGAGCTTCCCGGAAGATTTCTCCTACCGTAGGATGCGGGGAAAACAATCTTCTTTTTCCATTGCGCTGCCGTCAATCCGAGCTCAATGGCAGTGCCCGCAAGAGTGATAATCTCCGAAGCCGGATTTCCCAACACATGAGCGCCAATCACCCGCTGCTGTTCATCCAGCAATACTTTGCAGACTCCGTTCACGCCTTCATTCTCCGCCACAAAACGGCCGGAGTAAGCCATCGGAAGTTTGATAACCTGATAATTGATTCCTTTCGTTGAGGCCGACTCCTCCGTTTCACCCACTCCAGCAATCTCCGGATTGGTATAGACTACGCCCGGAATAGCCCGATAACTCATGGCATCTTCCTTTCCCAAGATGGAATGTACGGCAACTTCCGCTTCACGAACAGCCGTATGGGCGAGCAAAGAGAATCCTGTCAGGTCACCACAAACATACACGTCCGGCACAGAAGTCTGCATCTTTTCATTAACTCTGATAGCACCACGCTCCGTCTGCTCCAAATTCAGGTTTTCGAGCCCGAAACCTTTCGTCACCGGGCGACGACCGACACTCATCAACAGCTTCTCTGCAATGACACTGCCGTTTCCCTCCGCGTTCTCATAAGAAACAACAGCCCCTTCTTCCGTTTGCGACAAGCCGACCACTCTCGTACTAAGCAGGAATTTAATACCTCGTTTTGTATATTCTGCACGGAGCAAAGCGGAAAGCTCCTTATCCATTCCACCCAGGATTTCGTCCATCATCTCAACCACCGTCACCTGTACTCCCAAACTATTGAAGAACGACGCAAACTCCATACCGATTACTCCGCCACCGACAATAGCCAGAGAAGCCGGCAATTCTTTACTGTCCAAAGCATCCCTGTGCGTCCAGTAGTTCACCGCGTCCACTCCCGGAATAGGCGGAATAAAGGTTTCCGAACCCGTACATAATATCAGATTCTCTCCTTCGTAAATTTCCTCCCCGCAGCGAACCGTATTTTTATCAATGATCTGCGCTTCTCCCGATACGATTGTAACATTGTTGGCAGTCAGCTTCGCTTTCACTCCCAGCACCAGTTTACGCACTACCTTACTTTTTACGAGCTATTATCTTAGGCAAATCGAAAGAGACTTCCGGGATATTGACTGCATACTTCGATGCATGTTTTTGCACTGTCATAAGTCTTTGCCGAATACAACAATGTTTTCGTAGGAATACAGCCTTCGTTCAGACAGACGCCACCCAGACTATTCTTTTCGATAAGCAATACGCTCAAACCGCCTTTACCGGCAGCTTCGGCAGCCGTATATCCCGCAGGACCGCCACCGATGATAATCACTTGATATTTCATAGTATATAATCAGTTACTCTTTTTATCTTCTTTTTCGAACATTCTCTTTTCGAGTAGTTCTGCAAATTCCTGTTCCTTGACAGGCATCACCGAAACAAACTTCCCTTTTCCGTATTCTATCAGGATATAATCCGTCACCGAGAAACGGCCGAACTTCATGGAATGGTATTTCCTGACTGTGGTGATTTCGGAAAGCGGAATAACCTTCTTACGAATAAAACGGCCGCGTGAAACCTCCAGGTTACCGTCTGTAGTCAACGTATAAGTAGTATGTATAATCTGTTCGATCACTACAATCAGCATCAGCATAAACAGTACCGCTACCAAGATATATTTGCACCACAATGCGCCAACAGCATTTACAGTAAGCACCACCAACAGGAAATATTGGTACCAGGCAATGCGGGCATGAAAAATTCGATTCATTTTGTCAGATTTTTGCCTGCAAGGTAGCAATTTTATGAATTAGTGACAACGAAAAGTACAACGAAGTAACTTATTTTGTAGCTTTGCGGTGAGAAATAACAAGATTATGGTAAGAAAATTCGATTTCCTCGTTATCGGTTCCGGAATTGCCGGTATGAGTTTTGCGCTGAAAGTGGCGCACAAAGGTAAAGTTGCTCTTATCTGTAAAAGCGGGCTGGAAGAAGCCAATACGTACTTCGCCCAGGGAGGTGTAGCCTCCGTCACCAACCTTCTGGTGGATAATTTCGACAAGCACATTGAAGACACAATGATTGCCGGCGACTGGATCAGTAACCGTGCCGCAGTAGAAAAAGTAGTGCGCGAAGCTCCCGCACAAATTGAAGAACTGATTAAGTGGGGAGTGGATTTTGACAAGAACGAGAAAGGCGAATTTGACTTACACCGCGAAGGCGGACACTCGGAATTCCGTATTCTTCACCACAAAGATAATACAGGAGCAGAAATTCAGGACAGCCTGATTAAAGCCGTACAACGCCATCCGAATATCACGGTCATCGAAAACCAGTTTGCCATTGAAATCCTGACACAGCATCACCTGGGAGGTGACTGTAACCCGCCAGACACCGGACATCAAATGTTATGGTGCTTATATCCTCGATCCGAAAACGGGAAAAGTAGATACCTATCTTGCTAAAGTGACGCTGATGGCTACCGGTGGAGTAGGAGCCGTTTATAAAACAACCACCAACCCGCTAGTTGCTACCGGAGACGGTATCGCAATGGTTTATCGTGCCAAAGGTACGGTGAAGGATATGGAGTTCGTACAGTTTCACCCTACCGCCCTGTACCATCCGGGAGATCGTCCTTCCTTCCTGATAACGGAAGCGATGCGCGGCTACGGCGGCGTTCTCCGTACCATGGACGGCAAGGAGTTCATGCAGAAGTATGATCCCCGTCTTTCGCTCGCTCCCCGTGACATCGTGGCACGCGCCATCGACAACGAGATGAAGAACCGTGGAGACGACCATGTATATCTGGACGTCACCCACAAAGATCCCGAAGAAACAAAGAAACACTTCCCCAATATCTACGAGAAATGTCTTAGCCTGGGCATCGACATCACTAAAGATTATATCCCGGTAGCCCCGGCCGCCCACTATCTCTGCGGAGGTATTCTTGTCGACCTGGACGGACAATCTTCCATCGAACGCCTTTATGCCGTGGGAGAATGTTCGTGCACAGGATTGCATGGAGGCAACCGCCTGGCTTCAAATTTCTTTGATAGAAGCAGTCGTATATGCCGATGCTGCCGCCAAACACAGTCTGCAAACTGTTGATCAGTATTCTTATAATGAAGATATTCCCGAATGGAATGACGAAGGAACCCGCTCTCCGGAAGAAATGGTGCTCATTACGCAAAGTATGAAGGAAGTGAATCAGATTATGAGTACGTATGTAGGTATTGTCCGCAGCGACCTCCGTCTGAAACGTGCCTGGGACAGACTCGATATTATCTACGAAGAGACTGAAAGCCTGTTCAAACGTAGCGTAGCATCCAGAGAAATCTGCGAATTGCGTAATATGGTGAATGTGGGTTATCTGATTATGCGCCAAGCAATGGAGCGTAAGGAAAGCCGCGGATTACATTATACGATAGATTATCCGCACGTGAAGAAATAGGATTTACAGTATTATTCTTATTAAAAAGAAAAAACAAGAGGCTTCCTCAAATTATATTTTTGAGTTTGGCCTCTTATTTTTTTATCTTTATATGTTTCTCTTGCACTCCTCAAAGAAACTATACTATACACTTATGAGAATATAATACACTTCAATACACCGCATATTTATCTATAAATCAAATGTTTAAATAGTAACAACATATAAATACGAATATCTCTGCCTCTTCTAAAATCATTCCCCAATATCATCCTCTTAAAAACATGTTCTTGAGCATGTGTACACCTCTTTGAGAATATAGTAAACGCTTTCCCTGTCTCTCATCTCATACTTTTGTTCACAGAAATAATCACTAATCGAAATATTATGGATATAGCTAAAAGATGTGAGCAGAACCCCCTACTGGCTCCAAAAGATTTAAAAGCGGGAATCAACGGAATGGAAATTACATGTTTGTTAAATCCCGGAGTTTTCAAATATCAAGGCAAAATTTGGTTACTTTTGCGCGTCGCAGAGAGACCTATACAGAAAGAAGGAATTATCAGTTTTCCTATATATAATGAAAAAGGAAAAATAGAAGTGGTTTCGTTTTTAAAGAATGATCCCGATTTGGATGCTTCAGACCCACGCGTTATCGGTTACAAAGGAAAGAATTATCTGACTACGATGTCTTACTTACGATTGGTTTCAAGTACCGACGGTATTCACTTCAAAGATGAACCGGAATTTCCACCTATTTTCGGAAAAGGAGAGCTGGAAGCATTCGGTATTGAGGATTGCCGTGTTGCAACAACCGAAGATGGTTTTTACCTTACTTTCACAGAAGTATCGTCGGTAGCTGTAGGGGTCGGACTGATTCATACCAATAATTGGAAAAACTATACACGGCATGGGATGATATTCCCCACCGCATAATAAAGATTGTGCATTGTTTGAACAGAAAATAGGTGACAAGTATTTTGCTCTTCATCGCCCAAGCAGTCCCGAACTTGGCGGCAATTATATATGGTTGGCAGAATCGCCCGACCGCTTGCATTGGGAAACCACAAATGTGGGCAACCACTCGTGACGGAATGTGGGATTGCGCACGTGTAGGGGCAGGGGCAGCTCCAATAAAGACAGAAGAAGGCTGGCTGGAGATTTATCATGGAGCCGATTTTAATCACCGTTATTGCTTGGGGGCTTTATTACTCGATTTAAATGACCCGTCGAAAGTCATTGCAAGAAGCGAAGAACCTATCATGGAACCTATCGCAGCTTATGAGTAAACAGGTTTCTTCGGAAATGTAGTTTTCACTAATGGGCATTTGGTGGACGGCGATACGATAACCATGTATTATGGAGCAAGCGATGAAGTGATTTGTAAGGCAGAGCTTTCCATTTCAGAGATATTAAACGTATTAAAACAGACACAAGGGAAGTTATGAATAAACTGAAAAAGAATATCTGTTCTTTAAGCAACAGGAACCCAACATGAGAACACTGTTGGTTACCAATATGCTTTATGCATTGGTACTACCGATAGTAGAAATCTTTGTGGGAGCCTATATCATGAGGAACACGAGCGATCCGGTGATGGTTGCTTTTTATCAGCTGGCAATGTATATAGGCATCATTACTACCTCTCTTGTTAACGGCTATCTGCTAAAGAAATACAGTGTGAAGACGCTTTTATTCGGTAGGAATCCTGGTAAGTGGCATTTCCATGTTCGGTATGATGACTATCAAGTCACTTGGCTTCGTCGAACTTGGTCTGGCCGGCTTTTTAATGGGAGCAGCTTCTGGTTTCTTTTGGACCAACCGATACCTGCTGGCTCTCTATAATACCAACGACAACAGCCGTAACTATTTCTTCGGACTAGAGTCTTTCTTCTTTTCTATTACCTCCATCGGTGTTCCTTTAATTATAGGCGCATTTATCAGCCAGATAGATGGAAAAGAAGTTTTCGGATTCCTCTTCAATATCAATACCTCTTACTGTGTAGTTACGATGGCAGCAGTAGTCATTACCGTTATCGCCTGTATGACACTGTGGAAAGGTAAATTCGAGAACCCCAAAGAAACGAACTTCCTCTATTTCCGCTTCAACATACTTTGGAAAAAGATGCTGTGGCTAGCCGGATTGAAAGGAATGGTTCAAGGTTTTTTAGTAACGGCACCGGCTATATTGGTATTGAAGCTGGTAGGAGATGAAGGAGCGTTAGGATTGATTCAGGGAGTTAGCGGAGCATTGACCGCTGTCCTGGTGTATGTATTAGGACGTATGGCCCGCCCGCAAGACCGTTTGAAAATATTTGTAGGAGGACTAATCGTATTCTTTGTCGGTACACTATTTAACGGTATTCTCTTCTCTGCTACGGGAGTGATCCTTTTCGTCCTTTGCAAAGTGATATTCCAGCCTTTGTTCGACCTGGCTTACTTCCCCATTATGATGAGAACAATTGATGCAGTTGCAAAGATTGAGAATAGAAACGAATATGCATATATCCTAAGTCATGAATTCGGCCTTTTCCTTGGAAGAGCTTTCGGTTTACTACTGTTTATCTTCCTTGCTTATTGTGTATCGCAGGATTTTGCATTGAAATATGCGCTGGTGATTGTTGCCGGATTACAATTAGCGGCATATCCTTTAGCTAAGAATATTACTAATCAAACTGATACTATTGAACATGAAAATGACAAGTAAAGGTGTTTTTGTACTTATGACCGTTTGTCTCCTGGCATCTTGCTCGGGCAACGAAAATAACTTTGGTGAAAAGGTAAAACAGGTTTCCATCCATAGGGTAGACTCTGCCCTAATATGCCTGAAACTTATAAAATGCTGGACTGGAAGCAAAAAGCCCAAAAGTATGACCAGTTTATCTTTGACTGGAATAATAAAAGCGAAGTCGGACCATTAATCTGGTTAGATGACGCCCGCAGAAATATGGACCAGACTACATTTGGCTTATATACTGCCATTAAAGATATTCGTCAGGGAAAAAAATGCCAATAACGGAGAGTTCCATGAAAGTCTGAACTCATTGGCAGCTATTCTTGGTGCCGGCCTTGTAGGGGATTGACAAGACGAATCAAGACGGATATAACTATGTAAAAATGGTGCAGAATTATTTCAACTCTGATAACGGCTGGAATATAGTCATGAACAATACGACTCCGTCAGTAGCCCTTTTAGGAGGAGGCTATGGTCGCGACTGGTGGTATGATGTATTACCCAATGCCTTATATTATGCTATTTGCGATGTTTTCCCCAATGTAGACGGGGCAGAGAAGATACAAAAAAGTATTGCGGAGCAGTTTGTTAAAGCAGATTCTGTATTGAATGGAAATTACGACTATTCTTATTTTGACTATGCACAAATGAAAGGAATGGTTAATAATATTCCATTGCAACAAGACGCCGCCGGTGGGCATGCTTATGTATTGTTGTGTGCTTATCATAAGTTTGGCGATCCACGTTATCTGCAACATAGTAAAAGTGCCATCGAAGCCCTGCTTGCCCAAAAAGAAAGCCGTTTTTTACGAGGCCCTTTTACCACTCGGAGTTTATACGGCAGCCTATTTGAATGCAGTAGAAGGAGCCAACTATGATGTAGCCAAACTTCTTGATTGGGTATTTGACGGATGTAAAAGCCCTACGGGAAGAACCGGTTGGGGAATTATTGTAGGAAAATGGGGTGACTATGATGTAAGCGGTCTGCAAGGAAGTATCACAGACGGCGGAGGATATGCATTCCTTATGAACAGTATCAAACCCGCCTGGCCTTTCATTCCGATGGTGAAATATCAGCCTCAATATGCAAAAGCTATCGGCAAGTGGATGTTGAACAATGCAAGTGCATGTCGTTTGTTCTATCCGGGGAAATAGATGAAACACATCAATGGGCTCCTGAATTGAAGGACATTACTTATGATAATGTTTCTTATGAAGGTTTACGAAAACGGATGACTATGGAAAAGCATCATTAAAAGGGGTTAATCCGGTTGCAATCGGCGATGGTCCCAAATGGATAAAAGGTAATCCGACGGAGAGCATGTTCAGCGTTTACAGTTCTTCTCCTGTTGGTATTTTGGGGGCCATTGGTTTGTCAAACGAACGTGGAAGGTATTCTTCGGCTGGATTGTAATGTCACAGACTTCTATACAGAGAAACCTTATCCGGTCTATCTCTATTATAACCCCTCATAAAGAGACCAAAACCATTACTTATCAAGCTACCCAACCATGCGATTTGTTTGATATTGTTGCCAAAGAATATATAGCAAAAAATATAAAGACAAATGGCTCAGTTGAGATCCCGGCCAACGACGCAAGAGTAATTGTGGAACTTCCCGCCGGAACAGAATTAGAACTGAAAGATGGTAAGATTATTGCGAATAAACAAAATATCATTTCATATAATTAAATCTAAGTGTATAAACTATGAGTAAGCATTTATTATTCATTCTTATTCTTGCTGTTTGCACAAATGTCTTTGCACAGCAAACCAAGAGTATTTCGGGTGTGGTATACGACAGTAATACCGGAGAGGCTTTAATTGGAGTTTCTGTTCTTGAAGTGGGAACGACCAATGGTACTATCACTGATTTTGACGGTAGATATACATTAAAAGTATCGTCAAATAAAAGTTTCATTCTCGTATGTCGGTTTTAAAACTGAAATTGTAAACGTAACAAATAGCGGAACGTACAATGTAAATCTAGTGTCTGATAATAAATTGGATGAGGTTGTAGTTATTGGTTACGGTACTCAAAGAAAGAGTGACCTTACCGGTGCTTTGGCTTCTATAAGTAGTAAGGATATTAAGAACTATGCAGTGTCCAATGCATCCGAACTACTAACAGGTAAGGCAGCCGGCGTATTTGTTGCCGCCAGTTCCGGCCAGCCGGGATCGGATGCAGTGATCCGCGTGAGAGGTTTATGGGACTGTCAATGACAACAATCCATTGTACGTAGTTGATGGACAGTTCATGGATAACATCAGCAGCCTGAATCCATCTGATATTGAACGTATGGAAGTATTAAAAGATGCTTCAGCCTGCGCTATCTATGGTTCGAGAGGTTCTAATGGAGTAATCCTCATTACTACCAAGGGAGGGGTGAAAGGTGAAACGACTGTAACATTAGATGCTTATGTAGGTGTAAAAAACAAAGTTATAAAGCATTGAACATGATGAACAGCGACCAATACTACAACTTCATCATGAAAGCGTATGAAAACGATGCAAGCTTTCAAAACTCAATGAAGGATAAGTTTACCAATCAGTATCAGAAAGGTTATAATACCAACTGGTGGAATGAAGTAACCCGTACAGCTTTCAACCAGAACTATAATCTAAGCATCCGTAAGGGGGACAGATAATTCGAGATCTTCTTTAAGTTTAGGATATGTAGACGATCAGGGTGCAATCATCACTACTGAATTCAAAAGACTTTCACTTAAAGCGAATCTTGAATATGATATTAACAAATTTATCACTGTTGGCGCCAATGTCAATCTGGCAAAGATAAGAAAACGTGACGCAGGAGCAATTCCTTCATTCGATTTCATTCAAAAAGCTGATCCTTTTACCCCTGTTATCAGCCCGTTGGTAGATCCGTCTTCTGAAAATTACGAATATAACAAATATGCGCCTACCGAATGGTCTTACGACCCTAATCCGGTAGCCATGCTCGAACTTCCTAATAGATACAATGACATATTCAATGTATTTGGTAATGTGTTTGCCCAAATCAAATTGTATAAAGGATTGAGCTATCGGGTACAGTATAGCTTCGAAAGATACCATGATACTTTCAAAGACTTCCGTCCTGTCTATTCGTCTACTTTTTTTCGGAAGATAACTTAGCGAATCAGGAAAGTAAATATAATAAAGAAACTCAATTGAATAATAATAGCGCTGTTACTTCTAATTATCAGGTGGAACAACGCCTTAATTACAACACGACAATAGGCAGGCATAAATTGGATGCAATGGTTGCCATGACTTATGAGAAGAACAGCAGCGAAGGCATTAATGCATTTAAGAGAAAGGCTTTAGGTAACGATGAAATCTATCAGATACTTGATGCACAAACAGCCGGAGATAACACCTCGGGAGGTAAAGAAACATCTTCTATGTTGTCGTACCTGGGACGTATCAACTATGTATATGATGACAGATACCTTGCTACAGTCAATTTCCGTGCCGATGGTTCTTCAAGATTTGCCAAACGTAACCGTTGGGGCTATTTCCCATCAGTTTCATTAGGTTGGAGAGTGAGCAATGAAGAATTCTTCAAGAACCTGAACATTGAAAATACAATTTCCAATTTAAAACTGCGTGTAGGCTGGGGACAGAATGGTAACCAACGAATTGATAGAGACGCGCCTCTTACGTTGATTGGTACCAATAATGAAAATCAATGGTACTTTGGAAACGGGTACTCACAAGGTTACGTCCCGACTTATGTGGGAAATGCAGATATTAAATGGGAAACCAGCCAGCAAACCAATGTCGGTTTAGATATGTCTTTCTTTAAAAACAGCCTTGATGTAAGTATGGACTTTTATGTCAAGAAAAACAAGTGACATGTTGCTCAATATGCCTATTCCTTCTTTTGGCGCCTTCCCTAACAGCCCCTTCTTCAATGCAGGAGACTTGAAGAATACCGGTTTCGAAATAGTAGTCAACTACCGTAACCAGATAGGAAAAGACTTTAATTACAATGTAGGGCTGAACATGTCTACTTATAAGACAGAGGTAACCAAACTTACATCGGAATATTTGAGTGGAAATACTAGCCGTACGTATGTAGGAGGTCCTATCGGACGTTTCTGGGGGTACAAACAAATAGGAATATTCCAGAATCAGGAAGAGATAGACAATTATGTGGATAAGAATGGTACCAAGATTCAGCCTAATGCACAACCGGGTGATTTTAAGTTTGCCAAATTAGGAGAATCAGGCGAATTGAATGATGATGATGACCGTACTTTTATCGGTGATCCTAATCCGGACCTCATTTATGGTTTCAACTTAGGATTCAGTTATAAGAACTTTGATGTAAGTATGGCATTCCAGGGAACTATTGGAAATGACATCTGGAACGTTGCTAAAGGAAGCCTTGCTTCAGCAGGACGCCAGAATGCGTTGGCGGATGCTTACACAAAAGCATGGACAAAAGACGGGGATTTGGATGCTGTATATCCACGCATAACCAACTCTGACTCTAACAATAATATGAGAGGTTCTTCTTTCTATGTGGAGAATGGTTCTTACCTGCGTTTGCAGAATATGCAAATAGGTTATACACTGCCTAGTCACATTTGCCAAAAGAGCAAACTGTTTTTCAAGTTGTAGATTCTATGTGAGCGGTCAGAATATATTTACTTTAACCGGTTATTCCGGACTTGATCCGAACTGGGTATCAATAACCCATTGGATATGGGAGTGGATACTACACGTTATCCGTCTTCACGTACATTCACTTTTGGAGTTAATTTTGCAATTTTAAATCTAGCTAAAAAAAGACATTACATTATGAGAAAAATATTATTTATAATATGCTGGGCTCTTGCCGGAGTGGGGTTGTATAGCTGCTCTCTCGACGAACCAAGTTATGGTAAAACCACAAGCGATAATATTATCAGAAGGAAAGCGATATTGAACAAGCCTTGACTGGAGCTTATCTTCAATTACGTACAACTTGGAATGAATATGCATTAAATCATTATTTTGTAGGTGATTGCAGTACGGATGATGCTCTAAAAGGAGGAGGAAATGACGGTGACCGTGCCGAAGTACGCGACTTGTCCGACTTTTTACGATCTACACAACCAATGGTGAAGTAGGACGTCGTTGGGAGATTCTGTACAGATTAATCAATCGCTGTAACGATGTGATTTATTATGCTCCTGATGCAATAGGAAACGAAGAACTATTGAAACGTTATGCAAACGAGGCTAAAGCATTGAGAGCATTCGGGTACTATTGTCTGGTCACTACATTCGGAGAAGTGCCTCTAATCACTACGCCGATGCAACCCGCTGAAATACTGCAAATACCCCGCTCCCCATTGGAGAAGGTATATGAATGTATTGTGAATGATTTAACCGATGCCTCCGCACTTCCTGCAAAAAGGAGATTACTCTGATGATGATGCTTATCGTGTAACACGTGGCTTTGCAAAAACAATGCTTGCTAAAACATACATGTTCAAAGGTGATTTTACCTCTGCCGAAACGGTACTTCATGATATTATTGAAGTAGACAAAGACTATACATTGTTGAGTGATTACGGCATGAACTGGCGCACTGAATATGAAAACAGTTCGGAATCAGTATTTGAGATTGCCAACAAAGTATATGACAAAAACATAGCCACAGGTACCAATGTCCCTCACTTCTTCACAAGCAGACGCATCTCCGGTTATCAAGGATATGGATTTCACGTACCAACCCAAGATCTCTATGATGCCTTTGACGCAGATGACCCACGTATTACTTATGTATTCACACAAACTGGTGATAGATATAAAGGTGATACTGAAGCGCAGGACAATGCTGAATCTCCAAGCGGTTATCATGATTACAAGATGACTGTGCCAGCAGTAGAAAAAACTGGTTTCGACGTCTGGATGATTAGTTACAACATTCGCTTGATCCGTTATTCCGATGTTCTCTTGATGTATGCCGAAGTATTAAACGAAAATGGAAAACCAGGGCTTGCACTTCCTTTCCTGAATGATGTAAGAGAAAAAGAGCCCGCAAAACTAATCCGATAGATCCGAGAAGAGATCAACAGACGTATGTTCCTGCTACAACAACTAATACACTGCCCGACATAACAGAAACCGATCAGAAGCGTCTGAAAGAAATCATCTGGAAGGAACGTCGTTGTGAATTGGCAATGGAAGGATGGAGACGGGATGACCTGATGAGACAAAAAAACGTTTCGGAACCGTTATGCGTGCTTATGCAACCAAATATAATACATCGAAAGGTGCCAATTTTAGGGACGACAGAGATTATCTGTTTCCGATACCGCAAGGTGAAAGGGATAAGAGCAACAATATTCTTTCCCAAAATCCGGGTTTTTAATATGAATAAAATGAGGGGGCGGATTTTATAATCCGCCCTTTTTTAACAACCAACTGACCATGAAAAAGACATTATTATTTCTCGTAGCAGGTTTTTTCTTTCTCAACAACCTGCCGGCACAAAAGCCGATAGAACAAAAAGAGATCCGCTTAGTACAGTATATGCCCAATGTACCTTTCCCCCTATAAAATGAAAAACTGGAAAGATATAGCCACGAAACAGGACAGACTATTTTTTACGATTTCAACGCCAAAGGACAGAACTTACCTCTTATCTGGTGGGACGATTCGCAAGTAAACTTTCCATTCCGCACTTTCGGACTTCCAAGCTACGTAGATAAAAAGACGGTTAGGAGGAAATTCTTATGAATCTCTTCCCACTATGGGCTCACTCATTAGTGCAAGTCTGATAGAGTAGACAAAAGCAATGATGACGGAAAAGATTATGTATCAATGATACGGCAATTCTTCAACAAGAAGAATGGAACCCAATCTTATATTGAACGGACTCGACAGGAAAGCCGGAGAAAGTTTCTGGTATGAGATATGGCCGGCAATGGCTTATTCGATGCTGGTAGATTTATATCCTCAAAAAACAGAGATGCAGGAGCCGATGAAGATCACTGTCGACAATTGGTATGCTGCTATTCAAGACTTGAGTGAAGGTAGAGAAATATCCGGACTTCAACTTCACCGCCTTCAACTTTAAGAACCGTAAAGGGTACTATAATAAAGTATGGCGTGAACCGGATGCAGCCGCAGGACTTGCTTGGTTGCAATACATCTCCTGGATTAAATACGGAGATAAAAAGTATCTGAATGCTACACGTCAATGCATGGCATTCTTGCAGAACCGTCCCTCAAAAGAAGGCACTTTCTATGAGATAATGATGCCCTACGGAGCTTACCTGGCAGTGCGCATGAATGCAGAACTTGGAACTGCTTATGATGAGCTGAAAATGCTGAACTGGTGCTTCGACGGTAATAATTCAGACCGTGACGGATGGGGAGTGATGTGTGAGCGTTGGAACAAATACGACGTACACGGATTGGTAGGACAAAAAAAGGATGAACAATATGCTTTTTGCCATGAACACCTTTTCACAAGCTGCCGCACTTGTCCCAATTGTAAAATACAACCCGGCTTATGCTTCCACAATAGGCAAGTGGATGCTGAACCTGGCAAACGCCTGCCGCTTATTTTATGCAGACGAGCACCCCCGCAACCGTCAGTCGAGTTCTATCTGGGAAGGTGATCCTCAACACGTCATTTGTTATGAAGGATTGAGGAAGGATTTGTATCATGGCAATCACTTTGAACCGTTCCAGGGATTATTGTCCGATGAGGGTCCCTATGCTATTGGGGATCAAGTAAAAACCATGTCTTCAGCTACAGATATTTGCTTGTATGGCTCGGCCTGGGTGGGTATGCTAGCCTCTATTGTAGATACTACTAATGTGGAATGTATTCTTCAACTGGATTGTAATGCCACAGATTTTTATTCCACAAGAAAATATCCTACTTACCTTTTATTCAATCCTTACTTTGAAGCCAAAGAGGTAACCTTGAATCAACACTTTACGGAACCTACGGACTTGTACGATCTGGTATCCAAAAAATACATAAAGAAAAATTGTACCGGCGAAACAAGCATTATCCTGAACCCGGACAATGCCGTAACTATTGTTTGTATTCCTGCTTCCGCTAAAAAAACAAAAGAAACATGGTAAATTGATTGTTGACGGTGAAATCGTAGATTATCGTTTGTAATTTTGACTATTCCACAATTGTATAAGTCCTCCGTTACCGATGAAAATATGCGCGGAATAAAATAAATTCCTTATATTTGCTATTATCCTAACCGTATAAATAACATTCATTTACATGAGAAACATCTTATACGCACAATTATTTTTTATTCTGATTATTGCATTTGTCACTTCCACAAAGTCTTATGCTTTTAATGTGGCAAAACACATATCAAATGTTAACGGACTGACAAATAATTCAGTAAACTGTATTTTTGGAAGATGCAGAACATACGATCTGGATTGGGACATGGGATGGACTGAATGCATATAATGGAAGAGAAATTACGACATTCAGATATAGCAAAAACAATCCGAATTCTATAAGTAATAACGTTATCCGCCAGATTATCGAATGTAAGGGCAGTTTATGGATAGCAACAGATAATGGAATCAATCGGTTAGATAAACGAACCCGTCAGATAACAAGGTATTATTTAAGAACAGATAATAAAGTACCCAATCAGGAAAAGTCTTTTATTTTAGGAAAGAGTGCGGCAGGAGATATTATCTGCCTCATAAAGGGGCTGGGGTTCTTTGTCTACAATGATTCTGAAGATGAGTTTAATCCGATTAACACAGACTTTGCAAGTCATATAAAGGATTATTCCGTGAGTGATTCCGACCGTATGCTTTTCCTTTTAAATAATGGAAATACCGTGCATCTGACTTACAATCTACTCGTTAACGGAGGAAAACAGAGTGATTTACGCACAGTCGACATACAGACGCCTGTAGATAAGATATTTCTGTCGAAAGACAGATTTATCTTAAACAAAGACAACAAACTTTTCCTTTTAAATCCCGACTTTACAGTTTCCCAATGCATTGAGCTGGATAGTAGCAAACCTGTATCGCAGGTTATTTTCGCAGAGAACAAGATGTACGTCAGCTTTATAGAAGGGGGATGTATTCATTATGATTTAAAAAGAATACTTTTACCTACCTGAACGAACTATCCAGTCAGTTATCAGTCTTCACTCTTTATTCCGGTAGTCAGAACATATTGTGGATAGGAACGGACGGACAAGGATTAATTCAACTTTATCATTACGACTCTTTATTTGAAACCGTTCACACCAGTCACCCTGTGAGATGTTTTTGTGAAGATGAAGATGGTAATATTCTGATAGGAACAAAAGGAAGCGGAATAAAACTGTTGAATCCCCTGCAACGAAAGAATTGACAGATTATCTGAATGAGAGTAAAGGATTGATTTCCAATTCTGTCTATGCCTTGAGGAGAAATAAAGCGAATGACATTTTTATCGGAACGGAAGGAACCGGAATCAATATATTGAATGCTGCTACGGGACGATTGGAAAAGCTAGAGATACCTGACAAATACCCGCCTTTCAAGGCTGTGTACAACATTTATTTTACGAACAATGATTCTCTTTTATGGGTGGGGACATCAGGATATGGTTTGATCAAAATAAATATTTCCAGAGAGCAAGGTCGTTATCACGTTAAAGGATTCAGGCAATATAATTCGTCGGATAAGAATATCTCATTGAATAACGATGTTGTTTATGCCATTACATCCGATCCGGAAGACAATATGTTATGGTTTGGCACACGTGGCGGAGGCTTGAACTGTATCAACATGAAAGATAACAGCATAAAATCATTGGAGGATATGGACAGTCGGATTTTACTGACCAATAATGATGTATTGTGCTTACTGCGTGATGATGCCAATATATGGATAGGAACAAGTTATGGACTGAACGAATTGAAAAAGGAGGAGAATGATTTTCGCCTGATACAATATGCCGACGAGAAATTGAATAATAAAACAATTCATGGAATATTAAAAGACCACGAAGAAAAAAGATATGGATCAGTACCAACCAGGGATTGTCTAGCCCGAATGTAAAAAACAATAAAATAGATAATTATACCTTGAATGACGGATTGCAGAATGATGAATTCTCGGATGGAGCTTTCTTCAAGGATCATCGTGATTTCTTGTACTTTGGAGGAGTAAGCGGGTTTAGTTATTTCAATCCTCGAAATATACATTTGCGCAAGTTTAATCCTCCACTTATATTAAGTAGTTTGAAGATATATAATACGGTACAGGACATTAATGAACGTATCAGAAAAGGAGTGTTAAAACTTAGCTATGAAGAAAGATTCATGACTTTCAATTTCATAGCCAAAGACTTTTTATTAACAATGAAAACTGTGAATATGCTTATCGCTTGAAAAACCACTCGGATGATTGGGTGGAGATAGGTAATAATCCGAATATTATCTTTACCCAACTTCCTCCGGGTGAGTACCAGCTTGAAGTGAAGAGCACGAATGGCGACAAAGTATGGGGAGACAACGTTTATCGCTTAACTATAAAGGTAGGTTATCCGTGGTGGCTTAGTGTTCCTGCATTGATTATCTATGCCATATTGTGCATTATTATCTTCTACATCACAAAGTCTGTTATCAAAAATCGCATACGGTTAAGCCGCCAAGTTCTTATAGCCCAGGTAGAGAAACGGCATGAACAGAAGATTTATGAATCCCGGCTCAATTTCTTCACCAATGTGGCACATGAATTCTTTACCCCCCTAACTTTGATTTATACACCTGCACAGCACTTGTTGGAACAGGACGGTGTAGATGGTAGTACAAAGAAATATCTCCAAATAATAAAGAATAATGCCGAAAGGATGCAGAAGCTGATTAGTGAGTTGATGGAGTTTCGTAAAACTAAATCGAGCAATATGGATTTGCATCCTGAAAATGTGAACGTAAAATCATTGATGGAATATGCTTCCAACAATTATGTGGATATCCTGAAAGAGAATAAAATAGACTTCAAGGTAGAGACTCATGATACGTCAGAGATCTATTCCGACCGCAATGCTTTGGAAAAAATTATATTCAATTTACTGTCGAATGCGTTCAAATATACTCCTCGTTATGGATATATTCATGTTGAAATATCACAAAATGAACCTGATAAAACCTTATATCTGATTGTAAGAAATTCCGGCAAGGGGTTAACCGAGCAACAGATGGCAGAGATATTTGATAAGTATAAGATATTTGATACTCCGAAATTGGGTAACTCTGTAAGCAATGGCATAGGTTTAAATCTAACCAAGAGTCTGGTTGAATTATTAGGCGGGCAGATAAGTGTAAATAGTGAACTGGGGAAAAAAGTGTTGAATTTTCAGTCGTGATTCCTTCTCTACCATCCGATCATTCACTTGTTGTAACGGATGAAAAAGATTCGTTGCAGAAAGAAAAGAACGGGCAGGATCACTTATCCCCTCGCAAAGATACTGTCATACTGATAGTGGAAGATGAAAAGAATATCAGAGACCTGCTGAAAGATGTCCTCTTTGATTATGTGATACACGAAGCAAAAGACGGCGTGGAGGCTTTGAAAGAGATAGAACATAATCATCCTGATATTATTATAAGTGATATTGTCATGCCCAATATGGACGGCTTGAGCTTGATTAATAAGTTGAAATCCGATTTGAAAACAAGCTATATTCCGATCATAGGAATATCGGCAAAGCTTCTGTAGAAGACCAGATTAATGCCTTTAACCATGGTGCGGATGCTTATATCGTCAAACCATTTCACCCGAGGCAGGTGATATCCACCATAGAGAATCTGCTGTCGAGACAAATGCTTTTAAAGGACTATTTCAATTCCAGCATGTCTTCTGTGAAAGTGAAAGACGGGATTGTTCTTCATCCGGAAGACGAAGAGTTAATACAGAATGTAACAGACTTCATAAAAAATAATATAGATGATGAGTTATTAAGCCCTTCTTCTATTGCCGAATTTGTAGGAGTGAGCAAAGCTACCTTGTATCGGAAGTTCAAAGAAATAATAGACAAGACTCCGAGTGAATTTGTACGAGGCATCAGACTGGAATATGCAGCCAAGTCATTAAGGACAACCAAGTTGACCGCATCCGAGATTATGTTTAAATGTGGATTCTCTAATAAATCTTATTTCTATCGGGAGTTTTTAAAGCAATACGGTGTATCTCCCAAAGATTACCGGAATCAATAGATAATACAAAAAAAGGCTATCCGAAAAATAGGTAGGGATATTCCTAAAATAAGAAAATTTAAGGCAACTAACTCATTGCAAGTCAGTTGCCTTTTTTGTATCTTTAAGCAGGGATATTCAGTAAATGTACCTTTTCCATATAAGAACTATCCATCCTATTTATTTTTCTAATATTGTAAATTCAAGTATTTTACTTCAATTTTATTTATCTTCTAAAGAGATAGCATGAACATTAATGCTGTAAATCCTAGAAAGAAAATCTGCACGAACCTTAGGAAAATCCAAGTCTTTTCTCCGTAGAATACTAAGTTCAAGGTACTTTTGTTCAATATCAATACCAAGAAATCGACGTTTCAAAAGATTAGCCGTGACACCAGTAGTACTACCGGCAAAAGGATCTAATATCCATGCCCCAGGCCTAGTACTAGCTGCAATAACCCTAGCTAATAAATTTATCGGTTTTTTTGAGTAGGATGTTTACCGTGTATCTTTTCCCCATCCCTCAATAGCAGACAAATTCCAAACATCTGTCATCTGATGATTAGCATTACTCATTTTCATAAAATCATAATTATAATAATGAGAAACATTATTATTTTTACGAGCCCAAATAATGTATTCTGCCGAGTATGTAAAATAACGACACGAAGATATTAGGAGGAGGGTTAGTTTTCACCCACGTAATGCAGTTAAGAATTTTAAACCCAAGTTCAGTTAACTGATTAGCTACAGAAAAAATATTATGATAAGTCCCTGATATCCAAATTGTACCATTATCTTTAAGTTTGTCACGACAATCAGCAATCCATTTATAATTAAAATTATCAATGGATTCTTTGCAAAACTACGATCCCAATCTCCTTTATCTACACAAACAATTTTACCAGATTGTACAGAAATCCCTCCATTCGAAAGAAAATAAGGAGGATCAGCAAAAAATCATATCAAATTGAAAATCAAACTGTGACAAAAGTTGTCGACAATCGCCAAGTAAAAAGAGTAAATGCTCCATCCGATGATTTATAATATGATTTTAAGGGCATTATACGAATTTATTCAGTACGTAAATTAAGTACCCAATTTATCCAACTAATCACTGTACTGGAACGGCGATAATATAAATTTTCAGACATGCGGTAAAGTTCGCAATGCCTCATGATATCTATTACCTCCTCTTTAGATGGGATATTAGCATTATCAATATAACTCTTCAATGTCTGTCTAAAAGGACTATGGCTAAGAATCAATTCTGCCACCCGAAGATGTCGGCTTTGCAATGGCAATTTAAAAAATTTGTTTCCCTAAATTCGATAGTTTATAATTGTAGATACTCCCTTTTTATACCCGCTGAATTAAACCCAAATAAACACCTGCATTCGCATAATAATCTGACTGGCGCTCATCAAAACTATATATTTTTGCTATACCATATTTATTAAACGCTTTATTATCCGAATTCATAATTTCACAAAGGTTGATAATGCGTTCCAACGAATCTGCTTGTGGGAATTGAATTTGCGGTTCCTTGACAACTGGAATACGCTTTGGTATCTCAAGTATATCCTGTAAGGTTATCACATCGTTCTCAATACGATATTTTTTATATTGCACTCTCTTTAAGGAATTATAATTACCTATTTCTTCAAAAGCATATTCAAATAAATAATATGTACCATTACTATACAATAAAAATACAGGTCTGATAGGCTTAGTTATCTTATTAGTCCATAATCTAAAAGGATAGTAAAGTTGGCGTACCAAAAAATCTGTAGAAAGAGAACTTTTAGCTTCAATCAAACACAAAGAATTTGTTCCTTCATAACCTCCATCAATCTCTATCTGTGAGTTACTTACATCCACTAAAAGAGAAGTATCTTCACCTGACAAACAATTGACACTAAATGAGAAACTTCCAGCTCCCATTCGCCCATTTACCGTAGGCAACAAGGTCGGTTCATTCAAGAAATCCCTGAGAATATCCGAAACATATATGCTATTAATAGCCGTAGCCTCACTTGTGATATTATTAAAATCAATAGACTCAATAAATGCAGGTGAAGAAACAGGCATACTATCTGTACTATCAAAGACTTTCTCTCTATCAGATAATGCAAAAAATCATGATACAAGTCCATTGCACCAATAATATAGCTTCCTCGTGTAATTGGCAAAATAGACAAAGAATTATCTATAAATATCTGGGGTCTATTGACACTATGATCGTGTTTAGTCATCAAACGAGGCTCCCAAAATTCTTTAATTTGTTGTGCTGTTATAATATACTTTCCTTCATCTTTTATAGTTTGCAGAATAGGATATTTATTAAAAATTTTCGTCCAATTAGTGTCTATCTTACTTGCATTATTCATAATTTCTTATTAATACTTCAGAGACCTGTCCCCTCTTTTCAGCATCTGAATTGATGGATCGAATGGCCTTTATTTCAGTTATGTTATAGTTCTTATATAAATCAAGAATCAAATCAGTACATGAGTTTGATAAGAGAAACTTTGCCTTCTTTGCATGCAGCCAATCACAAACATTTCTCAACCGTTCTTGTTCTGTACGATCAAATCCTCCCTGAGTATATCCCGTAAATGAAGAACTGTTTGATAACGGATCATAAGGAGGATCGAGATAAACGAAATCACCTTTTTAGAAACGTTATGTAAAGCCTCCTCGAAATCACCATTCATTATTAAGACATTGGAATTATTCAAATATAAGGAGACAGCTTTTTATAGTTATCTCATTGACTATATTAGGATTCTTATATCTACCAAAAGGAGTATTAAATTCCCCAGAGCTATTCACTCGAAATAAACCATTATAACAAGTTTTATTTAGAAATATAATTCGCGAAGCTCTTTCTATGTTTGTTAATGCCGAAAATTTCTCTCTATCTCTATCCAGACTCCGAATCTCATAAAAATAGTCTGCTTCATTTTTATGTTTTTTCAAATCCGCTATCAGTTCTAATGGATTTTCTTTTATTACAGTATAAAGGTTTATTAATTCAGCATTAAAATCATTGATAATGGCATTTTTTGGCTGTATATGAAAAAGTAACGCTCCTCCACCAATAAAAGGCTCGTAGTAAGTTGCAAATTTTGAAGGCAAATACTTTTTCAATTTCTGAAAGTATCTGCCTCTTTCCTCCAACCCACTTTACAAAGGGAACTACAAGTTTATTAGTTCTTCTTGATGACATACAACTGCAATTTGTAGCAAAGATAGATAATCCATTTGAAACTTGGAGAGTTTTAATCTTTTTATTTTCTGAATCGTATAATATGATTTCCATAGTAACATATAAAAGAGGATATACCTAATGGATATATCCCCTCTATCTAATTCATCCGTAGGTTAATAGTTTTCCTTCTTCACCTCGAAATAAGCCTGTGGATGCAGACATGCCGGGCAAACTTCAGGAGCTTCCTTACCGGTTTCAATGTAACCGCAGTTACGGCATTGCCATACCACTTCGCCTTCTTTAGCGAATACAGTCATATTTTTCGATGTTATTTACGAAGGCAAGATATCTTTTCTTCGTGACCTTTTTCTGCGATGGAGATATTGCGGTACATAGCAGCAATCATCGGGAAACCTTCCCCTGTTCTGCCACGTCGGCAAAGTGAGGATAATCCAGTGACCATTCTTCATGTTCACCCGCTGCGGCAGCGCGAAGATTTTCAAGTGTATTACCAATTACACCGGCCGGATAGCTGGCAGTGATTTCTACCATACCGCCTTCGAGGAACTTAAACATACGTTTTGCATGTTCTTTTTTCCTGATCGGCAGTTTCAGTGAAAATAGCCGCAATTTGTTCGTAGCCTTCTTTTTTTTTAGCTGCACTTGCGAAATAAGTGTAACGCATTCTAGCCTGTGATTCTCCTGCGAATGAAGTCAACAGATTTTTTCTCTGTTTGAGTTCCTTTAATACTCTTAGCCATAATTCTATATATATTTTTAAATTGGTTGATTACCAAACGTAACTTGTCGTACTATTTATAACGCAAATATAAACGATTTGTTCACAATAAACCACCTTTTCTTAATGAATAAAAACTATCAGTTCACCGATGAAATCTATCAACAGACAAATAGTATGTTCAAAAACATACTTATTTCGATTATTTTATCTAATTTTGCAACCTCTACTTTGCAAAAAAGAACAGAGTACACGTATAACAACATCTAAAAATGAAGCTATTTGAATTTAAACCCAAACTGGTTTCTTGTCTAAAGAATTATTCGAAAGAAACGTTTATGGCGGACCTGATGGCCGGCATCATCGTAGGTATCGTAGCGCTTCCACTGGCTATCGCTTTCGGTATCGCTTCGGGAGTTTCGCCCGAAAAAGGTATTATCACTGCTATCATTGCGGATTCATCATTTCCCCTGTTGGGAGGCAGCAAAGTCCAGATCGGCGGTCCTACAGGAGCATTTATCGTCATTATCTATGGCATCATACAACAATACGGCGAGGCCGGACTGATTGTAGCCACGCTAATGGCGGGCGTACTCCTTGTATTATTAGGAGTGTTCAAGCTGGGAGCTGTCATCAAATTCATTCCTTATCCTATCATCGTCGGATTTACCAGCGGTATCGCCGTCACTATTTTCACGACCCAGATTGCCGATATTTTCGGTTTATCTTTCGGAGACGAGAAAGTGCCGGGAGACTTCGTCGGGAAGTGGCTGATTTATTTCCGACACTTCGACACGATCAACTGGTGGAATACCATCGTTAGCATTGTCAGCATTATTATTATCGCCATCACTCCGAAGTTCTCAAAGAAAATTCCCGGCTCGCTGATTGCCATCATCGTAGTCACGGTAGCCGTTTACCTGATGAAAACTTTCGGAGGGATCGACTGCATCCAGACAATCGGCGACCGCTTCACCATCAAATCGGAGTTGCCCGATGCCGTTGTGCCTGCGTTGGATTGGGAAGCTATCAGGGAACTGTTTCCGGTGGCTATCACCATTGCCGTATTGGGAGCTATCGAGTCGCTGCTGTCTGCCACGGTAGCCGACGGTGTGATAGGCGACCGCCACGATTCCAATACAGAACTGATTGCACAGGGAGCTGCCAATATCATAGCTCCTCTGTTCGGAGGTATTCCTGCCACCGGAGCTATCGCCCGTACCATGACGAATATCAACAACGGAGGTAAGACACCGATAGCCGGAATCATCCATGCAGTAGTATTGCTGTTGATTCTGCTCTTCCTGATGCCACTCGCACAATATATCCCGATGGCATGCCTTGCCGGAGTACTGGTCATCGTATCTTACAACATGAGCGGATGGCGTGTATTCAGAGCTTTACTGAAGAATCCGAAATCGGACGTTACCGTACTGCTTATCACGTTCTTCCTGACCGTTATCTTCGACCTGACTGTCGCTATCGAGGTAGGATTGGTGATTGCTTGCGTCCTCTTTATGAAACGTGTCATGGAGACTACCGAAATCTCGGTAATTACCGATGAGATTGACCCGAATAAAGAATCGGATATTACCGTACACGAAGAAAACCTGATGATTACCAAAGGTATAGAGGTATACGAAATCAACGGCCCTTATTTCTTCGGCATCGCTACCAAAGT
>VOFK01000541.1_pt1 | contig 39533 bp, 64 predicted proteins | sample 5384121 | NCBI WGS metagenome assembly VOFK01 (sample SAMN12384730, study PRJNA508395) | human gut metagenome | isolation source: healthy gut J | host: Homo sapiens | reverse complement strand
TCAATTGTACTTCGTTCGGTTACGTATTGCTGGAATCCAACCGTGCCGTCCTGACGGATGAGGCAGATGCCGAGGAGTTCTCAACATAGAACGGATAGGTATCATAGCTTCTGTGGAGCCAGTGCCGTATCCTGAACCTGATGGAACCAAGAATAAGCCTTCATACCGTCTCGTTGAGGATCTCGTCCTGAGACTTCTTCATGAGGTCGATGATGCCTTCCGTCGTCCGGGAACTCGTCGTAGCCGACCTTCTCAGCGATGTCGGAACGGTAGTCCATGTAGGACATCGTGTTGTCGAAATCTCCAGTAGCACGGTACTGCGTACTCTTTCGCCCTTGTAGAGGTGCCCAGCCACTCGGTCTCGGAGAACTTGTTGTAGAGGTCCGGTAGTTCTGGATGGAATCGTGGATAGAGGAGATAGCGCCCATACCTGCGATAGCGGAAAGGTTCTTAACGTCCCATGCAGCAGCTCGAACTCTTCACCGGTCGTCAGCATGAGGTTCAGCTTCTCAGCATAAGCATCCCACGGGATTCTTGTGACGGAAACCTCAATGTTTACGCCGTCTTCCTTCAGTTTCTCGTTGACAGCAGCCATACCGGTAACCTCATAGTCCGGCAAAGTGTGCCCGGCGTGTACAATACGCATCGGGTGAATGGTGCCGTCGTCCTCTGTTGCGAAGATTCGTACCAGATGTGGAAGCATCGGACGAAGTAGAAGCCTCAGAGGAAGCAGAAGATGTGCTGTCAGCACTGGAAGTGTCGTTGTTGCGGAGCAACCTGCAAACCGTAACAACCATTGCAGCTGCCAGAGCCATAGCCAGCAGTTTCTTCGTTGTCTTCATTTCTTACTTCAACTCCTTGAAAATTGATATATGTGTAACCGCCTTCACGGTAAACACCGAATTAAAATGTTTGCGGGCAATTAACCCCTTAACAGCGCCGACGACCATGCCCTTAACAAAGTACTTCTGTAAGAACGGATACAGAATGATGATTGGGCCCATGGTGATAACGGAGGTCGCCATCTTAAAGCTTTCCTTCGGCGGGTTTACGTTGACCGTAGCGCCGGCAGTAAGCTTGCTCAGTGCAGTAATCTGAGACTGAATCTGAAGAGGAGCATCTGCAAAGAGTAGTACTTCTCATCATTCACGAGCATAACTGCGTTAAAGTAGTTGTTCCAGTAGCCAATGGCATAGAACAGAGCAATCGTAGCCAGAACCGGCATAAAGCGGGAAGTAAATGCCGAATGCAATCTTCACTTCGCCTGCGCCGTCGATCTTTTGCGGATTCGTTCAGTTCAGCCGGGCGCGCACAAAGTTGCGCACAAGTGAACATGTTAAAGGGATTGAACAACAGGCTCGGTACGATGAGGGTGCCAGATGCTTATCGTAGCAGTTCAATGTTTTACACATCATGTACCACGGAATGCGCCCGCAGAGAAAACCATGGTGATGTAGAAGTAAAGGGACAGACCGTCTCTGTAACGGCAGGAACGGTTTGCAAGGGTGTGCCTGCGCCGAATGTGATTGCAGAACGACGCAACGACGGTACCGACAACGCGTTGCAATCGTCGTTACAAGATAGGACTGCGGAACGGATGAGGACGGCAGGAAGAGCATTTTATAGGCTGCAACCGACCATTCGCTCGGCCAGAAAGAGTAACCGTTGATCGTAATCGATTTCTCACTGCTGAAAGAAACAATGATAACGAGAACAAACGGCAGGACGCATATCAATGCGAACAGAGCAACGATGAGATAAAATGACGAATGTACCGACGTTCTCCCCGTGCTGTGCTTGATTTTGTTGTTGGTGTTAGACGGCTTTGTCGCCGCCGCAACCGTGCTGTTCATGAGCTTGTCTCCTTTCCCTGTATCAGAACAGTGCGCCATCCGGGAACTTTCTTCTGACGATCCAGTTTGCTGTGAAGACCAGAATGAAGCCGACGATGGACTGATAGAGACCGATAGCCATGGAAAGGCTCGATCACCTGTGTTCTTAAATGTACGGTAAACGTATATCAATAACTTCTGCAATCGGCAACAACGAGCTGTTGTCGCGGATGATCGCATACAGCATACCGAAGTCGCCGTAGAAGATGCGGCCGACAACATCCAGGGTCATGATGCAGATGGTCGGCAAGCAAGCGGGATCGTGATGTAAATGATACGCTTAAAGCGCGTAGCGCCGATCATAAACTGCTTCGTAAAGGCCTTCGTCAATGCCACGTGGTGATCGCTGCAGGTAAACGATCGTGTTGGCCCGTGTTCTTCAAATGTTGAGAATCGAAGAATCGGGTACCAGTAGCGGGGGTAGAATAATAATTGATGCGCGTACCCATCAGATTGTTGAGCAGGCCCGTCTCTGTACCAAGGATACCCTGCAACATGTAGCTACGATAACCCAGGAAATAAAGTACGGGGAAAAGCATCATGGACTGAGAAACCTTAAGAACTTCTTCGCCTTGACCTCATTAAGAACGATTGCCAAAACAACGGAGCAAACCGTACCGACGATGAGGAACAGGATGTTGATGACGAGCGTGTTGCGCGTAACGGTCCACGCCCAGCTGGACTGAAGAAGTATTCGAAGTTTTTCAGACCGACAAACGGGCTAAAAAACACCCGTCTTGTAGTTGAACTTCTCAAATGCAATTACGATGTACGGCAGTGTCAAATAAGAAAAGATTAAAGTGTAAACGACCGCGGGCAGCGCAAGCAGGTACAAAAACTTGTTTGTCCACAGCTCGTTAAAAAAGGATTCACTCTCTTCTTGCTGACATCAACCAAAGCTGACGCCTTACTCATGTTTGCGATCATCCTCTCCGAATAATGTGTCTCTTCTATATAATATAGGAAGAGTTTTTGTTCACCTCTGCACAGCCGCACATATAAAGTAAAGCTTATTTGCTTTATATTTTATATATTGACTCTGCAAATGCGAACCCGGAATATCGCTATTCCTGCTGAAAACAAAGTGCCGACAAAAACTTTGGTGTTTGCCAAAGCGTGTCGTTTTTTGCAATCACAGCGCACCGGGCGCCCTCCCTCATGGGTCTTCCCAACCTCTGCCCCGTGCAGAGATACCGTTTTTGCAAACCGCTTGTTTGTTTTTCGATGAACAAACTTTAACACGCTGTGAACGATTTGTAAAAGTATTCTTTTTTGCGATAAACTCCAAAAAATTTCAAAAAACAACTTTTTGTATTTTGGCAGTTTTAAGGCACTCACAAATTTCGCTTTTCTCCATTTTTTTGAGAATCAAATCACTTTTTCGGCTTTTCGTGATATGAAACTACGGTTTTTTACGATTTGAATCAATAATCTGATTTTTTCGCTTGCGTTTTAGTGCCGAAACCGTTATCATAGAGTTATACGAAATCTAAATCGTGTTTTCGTTCTCTTTTTTGTATTTGGAGTGTTGTATTTTGTTTAAAAAGTAAAAACCCGGCTGTTCAACCGGTACCTTTCAGCATTTTCTGCGTGGTGGCCATAGCCGTTATACTCGTCACGCTTTTTAATTTTCACCATCTACGCAAATTTGCAGATCAGCTCTGCGCGCACCTATTCTGTGCATCAGTTGGAGCAGGTCTGTCAGATGACGGACATGCTCTACAGCCAAATGCGCTCCGTTAATAATCAAATTTTTGAACAGCAATACGAACCGTTGCCTCTCCTCCAATACCTTCAACCGACTCATCGAAGCCGATGCAGGCATCAAGTTGTGCGAAATCAAACGGCGCAGAGCTATACGCGCTATGTTACGCCTTTATAACTCTGCCTCCAATCGTTTCGTCTCCAGCTCTACGGCAGATTTTCTCACGGATGACGATATTGCATACTATTATCGTAGATTGCCCGATAATCCGGCGCCGATACCTGCCTTCTGCGCATGATCGGTGCAAACTACGCCACACAGCAGCTCAAGACCCGTTATGTCTATTCCTTCGTCTTCCGCGTACAGCTACGCAAAGGCGGCTCGCCCGACCTCATCATCGTAGACGTGGACGAAGATTATTTCAACGATTCCATATCGAACCTGCGCACCTCGAACGGCTTTCAGCAAGTCCTGCTTTTTGAACCGTTACGGCGAGGTTTTCTCCACCAATATCGCTGAAGGTGATTCAGAAACCTTTACGCATGCAAAACCCGACAATACTATTGTCTCCGTGGAGGATTTCCGGAGCTGACCGACAATTCCGGCTCCTTCTCCCTACACCTGCGCTGACCATACCGAAGCGCTCGTCACCTACCCAAGGCGTCTTCCTCCGGCTTTACGATCTTCAATATTGTGCCGTACTCGAATAATATTTACAGCGGTCTCCCCAGCTCGCCATCATCACGTTACTCGCCGGTATTCTTGTGCTCTGCGTCGGCATGTTCATCTCGTTCCGCACCAGTGCAAAGTACTCTCCGCGCCAATCGAAGTGCTCTACAGCAACTACGTCAAAAAGCCGTCGAACGACCATGCCGGCGATGATGAGCTCACGGACCAGCTCAGCAAGGCCTTTTCCGATATGTACATGAAAGCCGATAAGCTGGAGCAAGGCCTCATCTCCTCCTTATTCCGATTCCAAAAGCGCAACATTCAGCGACTTATGCACGGCAGTATGGACAGATTCCGAATACATCGAAGTATACCAAAGCTACGGCATCGACCTCACCGCGCCGTATTACACCATCGTCATTATCAGTGCAGCCTCCAAAGATTGCGCTTCGGCCCGGATGACCCAAACTATTTCATTTACAGCTACGCTCTCGAAAACCTCGCCACCGAAGTTTTGGGGCAGTTCGGCAGTGTCGTACCGTACCGCAATTCGCACAACTTTCTCGTGATGTTGCTCCCCTGCAAAAAGAACGCCTACCCAGGAAAAGCGTGCCGGAGCTTGAGCGCGTGTGCGAGGTCATGCAGCGCGAGTTTGCCATGAACACCACCGTCTGCATCGGCACCATCGTGGAGACAGCCGTCAATATCAACCTCTGCTATGAGGCGACGAACATCGCACTGGAATATTCCGCCATCCGTAATCAGGGCAAAATTTTCTTCGCCTATGAGACCGGCCAGAATATCAATCTCAACTCATACCACAACAAGCTCCATATGAAGCTTGCCGAGCACATCCGCGCAAATGACCTCGATGCCTGCTCGCATGAGTTCGATCTCGCGCTTTCCTACATGTCAAACGTCAGCTTCAATACAGCCGTTGCGTATTTCAATCACGTCATGATGTCGCTGCTCGACGATTTCTCCACCACTTTCACGGATGACGACACCGCTTATCCCATCTTGATGGATAAACTGAATAAAATTGACCGTCAGCTACCGAACGTCTATATGCTGCGCAAGCGCTGCATGGAGTTCATCACCATTTTGGCACATCATCAAAGCATCAACCGCAAATACGGCAACGAGCTTGCCGCCGATGCCGCAAAGGAATACATCGACAAAAACTACGCAAATCCGGACCTTTCCCTGAAAATGCTCGCCGGCATGGCAGGCCTTTCCTCCGCCTACTTCGGCAAAATTTTTCGCCACGCAGATCGGCTATTCGTTCAGTGATTACCTCAGCAACACCCGCATGAAAAAGGCCGAGCAGCTTCTGCGTGAGACTAAGCTGCCCATCAACCAAATCAGCGAAGCCATCGGCATTGTGAACACGAACTACTTCTATTCTATCTTCAAGAAAAAGTATGGCATGACACCGCTCGCCTACCGCCGCACGCGTTCCGGCGAAGCGGAAGATACAAAATCCGAAGAACAGGACGAAACCACAGAGTAATTCACCCGGTTTTACGGACCGTTCGCGAATTGTTAGCAGTTGATTTTCATAATTTTTCGGAAAACGAATTGATTTTTTTTGTGCATTTACGCTATAATGTGTATAGAACATTGAAAGGCGGCGAGCAAATGCGCATCCGTAAAAAACCACTTGGAGACAAAAACTTAGTCGGCGCACGTATTGAGAGCATTCGCCGCAATCGTGGCATGAAACAGAAAGAGCTGCTCGCGCAGCTGCAGGTACGCGGTGTTGATATCAACGCCTCTGCCCTCTCTAAGTTAGAGGGTCAGCTTCGCACTCGTCACGGATATCGAGCTTTTTTAGCCTTTGCCGAAATTTTAGACGTCGATGTCTTCTGGCTCCTCACCGGCAAATCCCAACAGATCTAAAACCAAAACCGGTAGCACACCGCACGGCAGCTTACCCGGTTTTCTTTTTAGCTTTTTTATCGCTTGTTTATTTCTATCCCCCGCACCGTAAAATGCGTCCTATACAAAAATTTCCCCGGAGAGCACACAGCTTTCGGAATTTCATTCTGTAATAGAAACGCTTACTTAAAAGCAGCTCGGGTCAGATTACTTCTTGCTCTTCTCGCCCTTATGCACAGCCCACATGGTGTACAGCGGAGCCGCAATGCACAGCGAGGAATAGCAACCGACAATCGATGCCGACCATCATCGGCAGTGCAAAGCTCTGTACAGAGCTGATGCCATAAACCGCCGCAACAATGTAGATGACAAGCAGCGCCATGAAGGTGGTCAGAGATGTCAGAATAGAACGCGTCATTGTCTGATTGAGGCTCTTGTTGACGATAGCCGGCAGTGCATCCGACTCTTCGTCGGGGAGAGCTTGCGGTTCTCACGAATACGGTCGTAAATGACGATGGTATCGTTCAGCGAGTAGCCGAGATTGTCAGGATAACGGCGATGAAAATATCGTTGATCGAGAAACCGAAAATCACAAACGCGAATACACAAGCAGCACGTCATGCACAAGTGCGATGAGCGCCAACGCCGGCGGAAAAGACCGCCGATTTTCTTAAAGCGCAGTGCAATGTAAACGAGCGGGATCACGAACGTGATGAGCAAACAAGGCACTTCTGGAAGAACTTCGCGCCCATGGTCGGGTCAACGGAGCTCGATTCCACCACGTTGAACGTGCGGTCGGCATACGCGTCGGGATAGGGACTGCGCGATTGCCTGCTGTTCATCGAGCGTCACAGCTTCGTTGCCCGCAAAGCGACAGTCACTTGGTTCGCGTCCGTGCCGAACGTCTTGCTCAATGCAACGGAAACGTCGCGGCCGGTCTCTTCTTTTTACGAGGACGCGATTTCATCCGTAACAACTTCGCCGTCTACGGAATACTTAATCATCGCACCGCCGACGAACTCAATGTCCATCTTCGTGCCACGAATGAAATTGAAAATCAAGCCGATGACCATCAAGCCAATCGAGATGCCGAACAGAATTTTTCTGTTCTTATAGAAATCAAAATCAAACTTTTTCATTACTTATCCGCACCTCCAAACAGCCATTTCTTACGGAGCGGCTTGAAGCGAAAAGCGATTTGATCATCAGACGAGAGCAGAACACGCCCATGATGAAGCTTGCCGATTACGCCGACGAGCAAAGTGTAGCCGAAGGAGTAGATCGCACCGGGTCGTGGATTCGCCGAAAATCTTAGAGAGAATGTTAGACGGACCGAACACGCCGATGAGCATGATGGCAACGATCAAAATCGTGATGTTGCCGTCGATGATCGACCAAAAGGCTGTTGGAGCAGCCGCTTCTGAATGGCGCCGTCCAGCGTTTTGCGGTGCCGAGTTCTTCCTTAATACGGCTCGCGGTGATAATGTTCGCATCCACGCCCACGCCGATGGAAAGGATAATACCCGCAAGACCCGGCAGAGTCATTGTAAAGCTGTTCACAAACGGGAAGTAGCCGAAATCGCCGCAAAGGTGATTGCAAGCTGACCCACAAGCGTCAGCACAGCCGCAAAGCCCGGAATCTTAAAGATGATGATCATAAAGACCGCGATGAGCGCAAAAGCGATTACGCCGCCATGACCATGGCATCCAGAGACTTCATGCCGAGCGTCGGGTTCACGGTGCTGAAGTTCGAGGTCTGCAAAGCAAACGGCAGCGCGCCGCCCTGAATCTTCGCGGCAAGCTCGGAAGCTGTAGCTGCCGTAAAGTTACCGGTAATAAAGCCTTGCCGTCTGGTGATTACCGCGTTAACGGTCGGGTAAGAAATCATAATGTCATCCATCCAGATGGAGATTGTCTTGCCCCTTCAGGCGTTCGGTCGCTTCCGCAAACTTCTTTGCGCCCCCATCGGAAAGCGTCAGGAAATCGCATAATCATAGCTGCCGGAGGTGGAATTCCCTAACATGACCGTCTTTGCCTCCGTTACATCGCTGCCTTCCAGAATGATGTTTTCCGCCGTTGTACCCGTCGGTGTCGGTAAACCGGGTTGCCCTCGCCGCTACCGTCTGAGTCTCGTAGGACTTACCTTCGCGGAATGTCAGCAGCGCCGTTGCAGAAATTTCTTCAATCGCCTTCTCCGGTCAAAGTCCGATTCGCCGCTCTTCCACGGGAAACGAACAATGATCTTGTCGTTGGCTTCGTCGGTGTAAATCTCGTAGTCCGTAATGCTCTTCGAGACCATACGCAGCTTCAATAATGCCTTTGCGGCTTCCAAGCTGCTCTGCGGTCGCCTCCACGCCGTCAGCCCGGGCTGAAGGTCGCTTCCACGCCGCCGCGGATATCAATACCCCATCTTATATCGCCGGCGCCCTGATCCATCACCTTGAAATGTCACCGTGTCTGTGTAAACGCCGAAGACCGATGTGTATGTAAGCGCGAGGATCAGAGCCGCGATGATAAAAAAACACAGGTTTTTCACGCGCTTCATCTAATTTCTTTCGGGCCCCAATGGATAAACCGCTGTTTTATCCGTTTACTTTAAAAGCACCCGTCGGGCGCCCCCACATGGCCGGTAAAGCAGGGTGGAAAGAACAGTGCCCTGCAAATTTACACCCTGACGATTTAAATTATTCCTCAGAAGCGTCCTCGCCCTGGTCTTCGAGCAGAGCACGGATGGAGAGGGAAACTCTCTTCTTGTCGAAATCGATGTCGGTAATCTTCACCTTAACAACGTCGCCAACCTTCAGAACGTCCTGCGGCTTCTCGATTCTTCTGTCCGCGATCTGAGAGATGTGGATGAGACCGTCGATACCGGGAGAATCTTAGCAAATGCGCCGAACGTGGGTCATGCCGACAACGGTAGCGTCGCAAACCGTGCCAACCGGACACTCGTTCTTGAGAATCTCCCACGGATTGTCTTCCTTCTTCTTGTAGCCAAGGGAGATCTTGCCGTTCTCACGGTCAAGGCTCTTGACATAAACCTGAACGGTGTCGCCGACGGAGACAACTTCGCTCGGGTGCTTGATGCGGTTCCAGGAGAGCTCGGAAATGTGGATCATGCCGTCCACGCCGCCAAGGTCAACAAATGCACCGAAGTTCGTGAGGGACTTAACGGTACCCGTAAACTCCTGACCTTCTTCAACAGACTCCCCAGAACTTAGCCTGTGCTGCCTTTTCTCTGCTCGCGGAGCACGGAACGGAAACCGACCGCACGGCGGCGCTGACGTGTTGACTTCGATGATGCGGAACTGAACGTCCTGACCCTTCAGAGCCTCAAGATCGTCACCGCGGTTTGCTACAGCCTGAGAAGCCGGATGAAGACGCGGATGCCGTTATACAGAACAATCACGCCGCCCTTAACAACTTCTGTGACCTTGCCGGTGAGGATTTCTTCAGCGTCCATAGCCGCTGCAATGTCTTCCCCAGCCCTTTGATGGCATCGATGCGCTTCTTGAGAGCATGATGGTGCCTTCCCTGGTCGTTCGTCTTCATGATGAGCAGATCCATCTCGTCGCCGATCTTTACAAGATCTTCCGGCTTCGCGTTCGGATCGTTGCTAAGCTCGTTAGCCGGGATGTAGCCGGCCTGCTTTCTACCGACGTCAACATACACTTCGGTGGGAGAAATGCTTACAACTACACCGTGCACCTTCTCGTCTGTATTGAAGCTCTTGAGGGATTCCTCAAGCATCTCCTCAAAATTAAGCTCATTTATCCACGTTTCAATTTTGTCTGTCATGGTAACAAGTACCTCCTTTATTATGCTTGCCGGTGTTGAAGCACCGCAGTTATGCCGATATTCATTTTGCCCTTTTACAGGCAGGGCTGCAAGCTCCGCCGCCGTCTCAATGAGATACGTCTGCGCGTACGGTTCACAGACCTCCTTTGAGCTTCGCCGTATTCGAGCTGTGACGCCCGCCGATGACGAGCATCAAGTCGCTTTCACGCGCAAGCTCGCGTGCTTCGCGCTGGCGATTTGTTGTAGCCTTACATATTGTATCAAAAACTGAAGCGTTTGTACATACCTTTTTTAGAAATCCAAACATTTTTCCCATTCTTCTACGTTAAAAGTGGTCTGTTCACAAAAAGAAGTGGCATCTCGGCAAGTTCAGGGCTCATTTTTGAATAGATTTTTCGAGTTCTTCGCGCGTTTTGAAGGTACGGTACGGCGTTTTTGCAGCAGCCGAGTATGCCCCCTCCACCTCCGGTGTTTTGCATCGCCGGCCAGCATCACGCGCCTGCCCTCGCGCTCTCCGTCGGAAACAAGGCGGTGAATCTTCTGCACATACGGGCACGTCGCGTCCTTGTAATCGACACCGAGCGCTTTCAAGTTTTTCGATGACCTCGGGCGGTACACCGTGCGAGCGGATGACAACCGTCTCCCCCGCTTTCGCGTCCTCGGGCGCATCTATAATGCGCACGCCTTTGCGGCCAAGCTCCTCCACAAGCTGCGGGTTATGGATGATCGGCCCGAGCGTGCAGACGGTTTTGTCCTCGTCAAGCAATTTGTAAACGGTCTCCACCGCGCGGTTCACACCAAAGCAGAATCCCGCTGTTTCGCCACGCGGATCATACTTCCTTCCACCTGTTCTCCATAATATCGAGACCTTCCTCGCGCAGCTTCTGCACCTCGGCAAAAAATATTGCGCGAAACACGGCGGTAAATCATACCGGAATCTTCGGTCAGGCCCATGTCCTCAAACCGGATTGGCTTGCCGATGTTGATGACCATTTTCTTAAACACCTTCGGGGGCTTGCCACCTCGCCCACGATCGCCACAGGCAAAATCGTACAGTGCGTCTTGTACGCCAGCATTACCATACCCCATTTTCGGGTTCAAAAAGCTCGCCGGTTTCGAGCGCGTACCCTCCGGGAACATGCACACGACCTTTTCTTCCTCCAAAAGGTCAATCGCCGTCTGAATGCCCTGTGCCCCGCCCGTACCGCGGGAGATTGGGAACGCGCCGAGACTCTTCAAAAATCCGCCGATGAGCTTGTTTTCAAAAAGCTCGGCCTTCGCCATATAGTGTAATTGTCGTTTCGGTATTGCGCAGCCAAGGTAAATCGGGTCGCCCATCGTCACGTGGTTAGAGCAAACGAAAGCAGCTTGCCGGTAAGCGGCATGTTCTCTCTGCCTATAATACGGTACGGGTGCAGAATTTTAAAGAAAAAACAGCATCACGTACTTTGCAAGGGAAATACCACCAGGAAAGGTGTTCCTTCGGCTTCTTATTTTCAGCCATGCTTCACGCCCGTCCTTTCTTCCACGATCTCCAGTAAGCGTTTCACCGTACCGTTAAAATCCAGCTCGCTGTTGTCAAGCAAAAATGCTGTCCTCCGCTGCCTTAGATTGCTTTTCGTCCTGCTTGTCGCGGCGAATAACGTCCGCAAGCGTTTCTTCATAGCTCACGTCCACGCCTTTTTCCTTGAGCTCCTTGTAGCGGCGCTCGGCGCGCACCTCGGGCGAAGCCGTCAGGAAAAATCTTCACCTGTGCGTTCGGCAAAATCGTCGTGCCGATGTCCCGCCGTCCATGATAACGTTGTACTTCTTCGCCATATCCACCTGCGCGGAGAGAAGAAACTTACGCACCGCCGGTACGGAAGCACACGCAGAGGCCGCCATAGAGACCTCCGGCGTGCGGATAAGGCGGATACATCCTCCCCGTTTAAAATGACGTGCTGCACGCCGTCTTCGTATTTCAGATCGACCTGAATATCCCGGAGCTTCGGCTCCACCGCTTCTGCGTCTGCAAGGGTCAACTTCACTGCGCAGCAGGTAAATCCCACCGTGCGGTACAGCGCGCCCGTGTCTACATAAACAAAGCCGCGAGCGCCTTTGCAGCCGCTTTTTGCCACGCTGCTTTTTACCTGCGCCGGCAGGTCCGTCAATCGCTATTGCATACATAATATAACTTCCTTATATATAATGATAGTTTACAGATTTTCGCCCGCCGCGTCCCGTTGCAAAGGCGATCTGCAGGTTAAAGCCGCCCGTGTACGCGTCCACGTCCAGAATTTCCCCCGCAAAGTACAAGCCCTGAATTAATTTGGACTGCATCGTCTTCGGGTCGACTTCCTTTACGGAAACGCCGCCCGCCGTCACAATTGCGCCGGGAAAGCGGTGCAAAGCCGGAAAATCTCCACCGTAAAGTGCTTTAAGACATCCAAAAGCACCGCACGCTGCTCGCGCGTGATGGTGTTGCACTTCTTCCGGCGGAATGCCCGACCGCCGCACGACAACCGGGATCATCTTTGCGGCAATAATTCATCGAGCGAATTGCTGAAATTGCGGTTCTTGTTTTTCTCTAAATCGCAAAGGCGCTGGTCAAGCTGTTCGGGTGAGCGCCGGCTTTAAGTCGAGCGTCACTGTGTATCTGCGGACGCCATATGGCGCATATGCGCGCTCGCACTCAAAATCGTCGGGCGGAAAGCCCAAAGTGCGTGAACAGCAGCTCACCGAAGTCCGTGTAGACCGGCTTCTTTTTCTTTTCATTGTCCGTCACGGTCACGCCGCAGTTGCGCAGAGAAAGCCCCATCGCCGGGCAATCCTCGTCATCAGAGGTCAGCGCCACCAAAGACGGACGCATAGGAATAATGGTGTGCCCCAGCTTTTTCCGCCAGCCGCGCGCCGTCGCCGTTCGAGCCCGTGCCGGGGTACGAAGCGCCGCCGCACGCCAAAAAGCACGTTGGGGCCTCAAACACATCGTTTTCCGTGCGCACGCCGATGACGCTACCGTTTTCGGTCAGCACCTCTTTCACATTGCCCTGCCGAATTTCCACGCGGCACTTTTTCAGCTTCTTCCAAAGCGCGTCCGCAATGTCGTGTGTGCATTGTCGAGACCGGGAACACGCGGTTGCCGCGCTCCGTTTTCAGCGGCACGCCAAGTCCCTCAAAAAGTCCATCGTGTCCTGCGGGGTGAAATGGTTCACCGCCCCGCCTAAAAAACCGCCGTTACCGGGCGTGGATTCAATCACCGTGCGCGGCTCGCAGTTGTTTGTTACGTTGCAGCGGCCCTTGCCGTAATGCGGATCTTCCGCCCAAGCTGTGCGTTCTTTTTCTAATAATAAGACGTGCTTGCCGCGCTCTGCCGCCGTGATCGCCGCCATCATGCCCGCAGCGCCGCCGCCGACTACGACTGCATCAAACATTACGTTCCTCGTCGGTCTTGTCTTCGACCTTCTCGTACACGCCGTACTCGTCCCAAATGGTCTCCAGGTTTAAGAGTGTATTCGCCACTTCGTCTTTCTTTTTAATGGCCACCGTCACAATAAGCGCGTTGATAAGCGCCAGCGGACCCACCAAGCGAATCAACAAATGAAACCATGTCGCTCTTTGCAAGCAGCACATGCTCCGCATACTTCGTCAGCGGAGAAAGCGTGCTGTCCGTAATGGCTGCACAACCGTCGCACCGCGGTCGGAAGCGTATTTCAGCGCCTTCACTGCTTTTGGAGTACCGCGGGAAGCTGATGCCGATAAGCGCGTCCCCTCGCCGATGTGCACCATCTGTTGTAAAATCTGCGCTTCGCTCGTCGCGCTGATAAGCATGCACGGAATCGAACACCAAGGAGAAGTAGTGTGAGAGGAACGTCGCAATGGCAAGCGAGCTGCCTGCACCGATGATATAAACCTTCTTTACCTTCACGAGTGCATCGGCCGCACGGTAAAACTCCTCATGTGAAATAGACTCCTTCGTGCGGCGGATAATGTCGATGTCCTGATCCATCGAGCTGTCAAGCAGGCGGTCAAAAAAGCGGAATGTTCGTCGAGGTCATTTCAAGGCGTTGCACGCTCGTCATGCGGTTGCGGATCATCTCCTGCATCGCCTGCTGAAGCGCCGGATAGCCGGATATCCGATCTCCGTCGCAAAGCGCACCACGGTCGATTCGCTCACACCGACCGTCGCCCAAGCTTCGAAGCCGTCATAAACGCCACCTTGTCGTAGTGCTCCTCAATATACTTCGCGATCAACCTCTGACCTTTGAAAACGATCTCGCATTTTGCTTAATGCGATTCGTAAGCTGATATTCATGGGTGATTTCCTTTCTTTACGTTTCCTGACAGGAAATTTTACAGCACGAGTCGCCGCTTCCTGCAAAATTTCCTCCGTGCAAACGCGGGCCGCATACCTGTCCCTACGGACAGGGCAACACGTATACACGGTATCATAATGTTTATTTTAGCCGATATTCCTGCAAAAATCAAGGGATATTTTCGCTGTTTTCATGAATTTCAAACCGTTTTTGCAGGAAACGCATCCTTTCATGCAAAGGCATGTCCATGCACGGATATCACTCTCTATTCTTTGTCATCCTTTACAAAAGAAGCTTGCAATTTCTTTCGTTTTGTTGTATCCTTATTCCGATTATTAACCGTTTAATTATGTCGATTTCCCACAACAGAATAAACGCACCCGTCTTTGGAGGTCTTTTTATGGAAAGTAAAACGCTCATTTCGTCCATTCGTGAAAATATCGGCAAAGGTCATGGTCGGTTCCGAAGAAACCATCGACCTCTTGCTCACCGCGCTCATTGCCGAGGGTCACGTGCTCATCGAAGATGTGCCCGGCATGGGCAAAACCGTGCTCGCAAAGTCACTTGCAAAGTCCGTCAGTCTGGAGTTTAACCGCATCCAGTTCACACCCGACCTGCTTCCCAGCGACGTCACGGGCCTCAACTACTTCGACCAGAAAGCAAACGATTTCGTTTTCAGCCCCGCCCGGCATTCTGCAACCTACTCCTCGCCGACGAGATCAACCGCGCCACACCGCGCACGCAGTCGAGCCTGCTCGAGTGCATGGGCGAGCCCAGATCACCGTGGACGGCGTCACCGTCCGCTTTCGGCGCCGTTTTTCGTCATCGCCACGCAGAATCCCATCGAAACGCTCGGCACCTATCCCCTGCCGGAAGCCCAGCTCGACCGCTTTTTAATGCGCATTTCCATGGCCTCTCCCACAAAGAGCAGGAGCGCGCCATCTTGCAGCGCTTTTTATGAAGGAAGAGCCGCTCGAAACGCTGCAAAGCGTCTGCACGCGTGTGGATATTCTCGCGCTGCAAAAGCAGGCAAAGGAGATTTACATTCATCCCGTCCTGCTCGATTACATGATCGACCTCGTGCAGGCCACGCGCAGTTGGCCGAATATCGATATGGGCGTCAGCAGCCCGCGCGGCAGCCTTGCGCTCGTCCGTGCCGTGCGCGCGCTTACGCCTTGGTGCGCGGCGGCGCATACGTCGATGCCGGAAGACATCAAGACCGTCGCCGTGCCGGTGCTCGCCCACCGTTTGCAGCTCAGCGGCTCCGTCGGCTCCACCGATGCCCAGAAAAAAGCCATGACCGATGTGCTCTCCTCCGTCGCCCTGCCGACTGAGGACTGGTCAAAGAATAATGGGCGCTCCTTCTGCTCCCCGATCGTTTTGCTCGTCCTTTACTTTTTGCACAGCGCCTTTTTGTTCCGCCGCCTGTGGGACAAAAACCTCACCGTACAGATATCCTTTTTGACCGCGATTACATTTTTCTGCGGCGAGGAAGCGAATCTCGTCGAAACGATCGTGAACAACAAATACCTGCCGCTCCCCGTTTTTGGAGGTCGGCTTCGATATGAGCCGCTGGGTGGTGTTTCAGGACGAAGAAAACTCCACCGTCAGCGATATGACCTACCGCCGCGACGTGTTCACAGCGTCCGTGCGCCAGCGCATCACGCGTACACTACCTGTCCGCGGCAAAAAAGCGCGGCTATTACCGTATCGCGTCCACCACGGTCACGTCCTACGATTTTCTGATGACCGAAAAAGCAGGTGGCGCATTTCCCGCAGGAAACGGGTTCTACGTCCTGCCCGCGCACATTTCCGCAAGCCACATCCGTATTCCGTACAGCAAGATCATGGGTCTGCTCGTCAGCCGCCGGCGTGATTGTACGACGACCGTTCGAGTTTGCCGGCATCCGCGATTACCGCCGCAGCGACCCCATGAAATACATCAACTGGAAGGCTTCCGCGCGCGGCGGCACGTTGCTCGTCAATCAGCACGATTCCACGCTGTCCCAAAAGGTCACTATCCTGCTCGACTGCACCGGCATCGGCAGCGCCGTGACGGATGCGTTAAACGAAACCGCCATCTCCATCGCCGCCGAACTCGCGGAGCGCATGCTCGCAGACGGCATCTCGGTCTCCGTCATCTCAAACGGCATAGACACCGTAGACGGCAAAATGCTCTCCACGGGCGAGCTCACCGCCGCAACACCGCACTTTTTACCTGCGCCGCCGGCTCGCAAGATTGGAATGCCGCAACGACCTCACCCCTATGCCGCAGCTTCTCCGCACCCTGCACGACGGCGCACACGGCAGCGACCTCTACGTGCTCATCTCCAAGGAGCAAAAGCTGCCCGTTCTGCCGGATTTGGAAGCCTTAACGGAGGGCAGTGACGCCATCTGGGTCCTGCCGGAAGACCGCAACATGCCGGAGCGCTACAAACTCACGGAGACCTCAAAATCCGTCGAAATCGTCCGCTGGGAAGTTTAACGGGAGGGGACAAAATGAAAATTTTCAAAAAAAGCAAATTCCGTCCGCCACATTTTATACGTCGTGCTCGGCTGGCTGCACGCCACCATGCTGTGTGTACCGCTTTACGCGCTCGTTTTAAATTTTGTCTCGGAGGGCATGACAAAAAGACGTCATCCTGCAAAACATCCTGCGGGGATTTTTTTGATTCTCGCTCCCATCGCACTCAGCTGGTTCGCAATAAAATGCCTGCGCCGCATCTTTTTCTATATTATCGCAAGCATCGGCATCACGGTACTCACCGGCTTCCTGTTCGATTCCGTCCTCATGGCCGTCGTCGCGCTGTTCATCTGCTTCATGCGGCTTTACGGCCGCCTGCACGGCGAAAAGCCACTCTCTGTTTGACCACGCCCGGCTATGCGGGTCTTGCCGTGTTCGCCGTGCCGTTCCTGTGCTCTGTCTTCACCGACCGCGCCGATTTGATTTTCCAGCCGTCTCCCTCGTTTCGCGGCCGTTTACTTCGTGCTGTGCCTCACACAGCGCGGCATCCGCCGCATCGATGATTACATCGACGTCAACGCCGCCATGCAGAACATGCCCGCACGCCGCATCGTGCGCATCACCTGTGCGCTTTTGGCCGCCGCAGCCGTGTTCTGTACCGCCGTTTTGCTGCCGCCGCTGCTCACAAAAAACGACATCGGCTACCGCTACACCCCGCGAGGCGACCCACGCCGAATCACCCCGCCCGAGCAGACCGAAACATCCTCCGGCGGCGATATGCCGCTTGACGAAGATGATACCCGCCGCAGGCGAGCCTGTAAGCTCGTCCTCATCGAAAATTCTCGGTACATCGTGCTCATCGCGCTCGCGGGCAGCCTCATCTTCGGCGTTATTTACGGCACCATCCGCATCTCGCGGTGCGAACGCGTTGTCGATCGGCGCGACCTTGGGAAAACCTGCCGAGGATGAACGCACCACCGTGCGGGAACGCGCCCGAAAAGCGCGACCGTCCCGGCTTTTTGACCGCTCCCCCGGACCGCTTTGCGGTGCGTCGCAAATACCGCAAAACGCTGCTGCACGCAAAGAGCCGCCCGCGCGCTGGATATTACGCCGGCGGAAGCCCACGCAAGCTCCAAAAACGATAACCCCTGCATCGTCTGCCCAAAAGCCGGTACAGCGAAAAGGCTGTACAAAAGAGACGACCTCACCACCAATATAAGCTGTACAAAACGAACAGCCCATGGCACACGGAAAACCGCAGCCATGGGCTGGGGAACGATTATATTTCTGTACAAGCGGGTGCAGTCTGCGAATGTACAGGACGATCAGTCCGTTCATCGAGTAATCGTACAGTACAAACACCACATTCAGCATCACCGCCAAAAATCAAGATGGACCATTTGCCGAACACTTCCATTTCGGAAAGCGGGATCTGCAAAACCCAAACCGCCAGCGCCGTTTCCAGCGCCATCGCCAGATTAAACACGCCAATTTGCAAGCACACGCAAAGGCTTACGCTTAATGCGCATCAAAGTCCGTACAGCGTCGGGTAGTAACCGAAAAATAAAAATGTAAAAACAAAATCGGCTTCTCTCTGTCCGGTGTCAGCAAAATTGCCAGCACACTCACAACGCAATACACCGCAAAGCCGTAGCGCACATTTGTCTCCGCCACAATGGCAATCGTCAAACAGCCCGCCAATGCCAAGGCAGTGCAATCGTCGCAATGGGCACAATGCGGTCATCAGCATCAGCACCACGGAAAGCGCAGAAACCACACCGCACAGCGCGACCTTCGCCGCTTTAGAGCGCATGAAAACGCCCCCTTAGCAGCAGGGGATCGGGTCGCCGCCCATGCACTCGCAACAGCAGTCCGCGCAAATCAGACCGTTGCAGATGTCACAGGCGTTGCACCCACCTCGCATTGTTCATGTTTCATATTCGGATTGTAGCCGCCGTAAACGCCGCTGCGCTGGTTCATGGCCTGTTCAGCCGCCTGATACTCCGAGGTTGCCCGGGTCCATCTGGCATGCGCGCGTAAAGAGTGCTCCTTCGCTTCCTCCAGCCAGCCGCGACGGTATAAAACCGTACCTTTTAAGAAATACCATTCGGCGTTACGGCTTTTCCACCCGGCACGCCGTTTTCAAGTCTGCTCCGCGTCTGCAATACGTCCCCGCCATAATGAAACGGCGTACATCGTTAAAGCCGGAGGCACTGCTGCCACCCACATACCCCGGCGTTATAACCCGCATTGTACGTGTTATAGTTGTTGTAGCCGTAACCGTTATTGTTCGCACCGCGATTTTTTTGCGCTGCGAAACAATGGTGTCGTACGCCTCGTTGATCTCTTTCTCTTCTCGCCCGCAAGCTCCGGAGAGCGGGCTGTCGCCATTGATCCGGGTGGTACTTTTTTTTGCAAGCTTTCTGTATGCGTCTTTAATTTCTTCATCCGTCGCCGAGGGCGACACCCCGAGGACCTTATACGGATCCCATGTCGTTTCTCCTTCTTTATATGCAGGAAAAGGATCTCCCTTTGCATTTCCGGGGCCCTTTTTCAAAAAAATATTCTCCAAAAAATTCGGGTAAATTTGCCGCTCGGCAATAGGTTCACCGCCGGCAGCAGCCGTGCAAAGCCGTTTACCGCATTGCATCTTCGTCCGGCCCTTTTGCGTTCTTCGGGCAATAAATGTAACCCGCGCGCGCGAGCTTCCAGTCCCAGCTTTTTGAATAAACGGGTTGAATTTCTGCTGCAAAAGGTCGTCCGTGAGATCGTCCGCTGCATCCATAATGTAGATCCAGCGTCCGAGGAAATATCCACCTCGCTCAAAACGGCCTTTTCGCCCGCATTGCTGAAGCTCCGCGCAGATCGTCTGCAGCATCTCCGCCGTCGGCGCACTGCATCGGTCAATGGAAATTTCCTTCGAGTGTTCGGCATCGGCCTGGTCGTCCATCATTTTTTGCACAGCGTCCGCCATAAACGGATAATCATTGCTTGCTTTTTTCATCGCGCGTCGCGCAAATAAGCGCAGAACGCGCGCACAGAATGCTTTCAGCCCGTCTTCATCCGCGGCAGTGTCGCGCAACTTGCCCTGCACCGTCATAATGATGCTCCAGTGCCGCCGCCTTATGGAACGCCTCTTCGGCAAACACATCCTCGTTCGCGGGGCACACATACGTGCACTTTTTTCATCGGGTTGCAGCAGCATCGCTTTTTCTCCGCCTTTACATCGGCATCGCGCTGATTTAGTGCCAGCATCGCATACAGCGTGCAGTCGTAGCTCAGCGTCAGCCGCATCGGAAAACCGTAATATTTTCCGAGCGCCCGGCAAAGCTGACAGTAAACGCCTTTATATGCGTCGTATTCTTTCACGAGCATCTCGCCCTTGAACGGACGCACATAGCCAAACATACCGCAAACCTCTCCTTTCCGTTCTTCATTCTACCCGATTTACACGCAAATGTGTTGAACAAAATGTAAATATGAACCGCCCGCACCCCTGAAAGACGCAAAATTTCGGCTTTATATCTTGGACAGATTCTTTTTCCGTGTCAACCGTTTAAAGCCGCAAAACGCCGCGCACCCGAAAACCAGGGCCCGCAGCGTCATACGTCACTTTGAATTTGTCAGGCTTTCTGCTCCGCCCTGCGCTTTGTCACGCTCCAGTATCATTTTGTGATATATACTCGCCGGTGGCCAAGGAACCCTTCGTTGCCGCCACCTGCCCGCGTGCCCTCCGCGATGATCATGCCGCCTTTGTCGCCGCCCTCTGGGCCAAAGGTCGATGATATGATCGGCCGTCTTGATGAGGTCGAGATTGTGCTCGATGACGATAACCGTGTTGCCGCCGTCCACGAGTTTTTGTAAAAAACGCCTCCACAAGCTTGTGCACGTCCGCAATGTGCAGACCGGTTGTCGGCTCGTCGAGAATATACACCGTCTTGCCGGTCGGGCGTCGGCTCAGCTCCGTGGCAAGCTTCACGCGCTGCGCCTCGCCGCCCGAAAGCGTCGTTGCCGGCTGACCGATCTTGATGTACCCTTCCACGCGTGCGCAGAAGCTTGCGCGATTTTCGGGTGGTCCTTGAAGAACGCAAGGCCTCCTCCACCGTCATTTCCAGCACGTCGTAAATGCTTTTTGCCTTTGTATTTCACTTCCAGCGTCTCCACGGTTGTAGCGCTTGCCCATACATCGCACGCAACGTAAACGTCGGGCAAAAAGTGCATCTCGATTTTAATGATGCCGTCGCCCTGACACGCCTCGCAACGTCCGCCCTTAATGTTGAACGAAAAGCGCCCGGAGGTAAAGCCGTGCATTTTCGCTTCCGGCGTGCTGGCGTACAGCTCGCGGATATCCGTAAACACGCCCGTATACGTCGCCGGGGTTTGAGCGCGGTGTACCGACCGATCGGTGACTGGTTGATCTGAATGACCTTGTCGAGGTTCTCCATGCCGCGAATTTCCTTATGCTTGCCCGGCACCGTGCGCGCGCCGTTCAGCTCGCCCGCCAAACGTTTATACAGCACCTCGTTGATGAGCGACGATTTGCCCGAGCCCGAAACACCCGTGATGCACACAAGCTTGCCGAGCGGAATGTCCACCGTCACGTTTTTTCAGGTTGTTCTGTTGCGCGCCGACAATGGTGATTTTCTTGCCGTTTCCTTCGCGTCTGGTCTGCGGCACGGGGATGAACCGCTGCCCGCTCAAATACTGGCCGGTGATGGACTCCGGGCACTTCAAAAATACCCTGCACGTCGCCGCTGTAAATCACGTTGCCGCCGTGAATGCCCGCGCCGGGGCCGATGTCCACAATGTGGTCGGCCGCAAGCATTGTGTCCTCGTCGTGCTCCAGACAAGACCGTATTGCCAAGGTCGCGCAGACGCATCAAGGTCGATAGAAGCTTGTGGTTGTCGCGCTGGTGCAGGCCGATGCTCGGCTCATCGAGGATATACAAAACGCCCATGAGACGACGAGCCGATGTTCGTCGCCAAGCGAATACGCTGGCTTTCACCGCCGGAAAGCGTCGCCGCCGCACGGGAAAGCGTCAGATATTCGAGACCCACGTTGCGCAAAAAGCCGAGGCGTGAACGAATTTCCTTCAAAACCGCCGCCGCGATCATCTTTCGCGCGGGGGTCAGCGTCAACGTGTATCGAGGAACGCCAGTGCGTCCACAACGGAAAGGTCGCAAAAATACTGATATTCTTCCGCCCACCGTCACGGCAAGACTCTCTTTGGAAAGACGCTTGCGCCGCCGCATGTCGCACGGCACCGCACTCATGTACGACTCGATTTCCTCCTTGATCCACGAGGAGGACGTGTCGCGAAAACGACGTTCAAGGTTGTTAATGATGCCTCAAACTCTGTCTCATACGTGCCGCGGCCGTACTGCTTTTGCGGTGCACTTTAATCTTTCTCGCCCTTCGTGCCGTAAAGCAGAATGTCGGTGAGAGGTCGCGGATCGGCGTATCAAGCGAAAAAGTGGTAGTAAGCTCTTGCGAGCGCTTCCATGTACATCGTCGCAATGGTGCTGCCCTCCATCGCCCAACCGCTGCCCTTCAAACCGCCCCTTACGAATCGATAAGCGGTCGTCCGATGATGAGTGCCGGATCAATGCGCATAAAACGCCGAGACCCGTGCATCTTCGGGCACGCGCCCGCAGGGTTATTGAACGAGAACATGCGCGGCGAAAGTTCCTCCATGCTGATGCCGTGCTCCGGCAAGCGTAGTTTTGAGAGAACAGCGTATCCTCGCCGTCCAATCACGTTTACGATAACAAGCCCGCCGAGTCCTGTCGCCGTCTCTACGGAATCCGCCAAGCGCGAGCGAATGTCCGCTTGATGACAAGACGGTTGTCGACGACAATTTCAATGTTGTGCTTCTTATTCTTCTCAAGCTTGATGCTCTCCGGAAAGGTCATAAAATGATGCCGTCAGCACGCACACGGACAAAGCCGCCCTTGCGCGCCGCCTCAAACTCCTTTTTGGTGCTCTCGCCCTTCCTGCCGCGCACCACCGCGCCAAAACCTGAATTTTTTCGTGCGCTCCGCATCTCCATCACCCGGTCGACGATCTGATCGACGGTCTGCTGGCGGATCTCTGCCGCAGACCGGCAGTGGCACACCGATGCGCGCGCGTACAAAGGCGCAGATAATCGTAAATTTCCGTCACCGTGCCTACCGTGGAACGCGGGTTTTTGGAGGTTGTTTTCTGTCGATGGAAATGGCCGGCGAAAGGCCGTCAATGTTATCGACATCCGGCTTCCATCTGCCCGAGGAACATACGGGCATAGCTTGAAAGCGACTCTTACATAGCGGCGCTGGCCCTCGGCGTAGATGGTATCAAACGCCAGGAGGACTTGCCGGGCAGTCCGCGTCAGCACTGACCAGTCGATCACGCGGCAGCGCCTTTACATTGATATTTTTTAAGTTGTGTTCTCTTGCACCGGGCACGGTGATGTACTTTGAACTCATTTCGGTTTACCCTTTCGTTTCTTCCCTTTTAAAGCTTGATATTTCCCCCCACGCGGGGTAAAAGCCCGTGTTGAGGGCGATGTTCTGCGAATGTAAATTGGCGAGCACTGTGCCGTAAAACGGCGTTTTGCCGAGCGCTTCGATGCGGTCACACAGCAGACTTACAAGTGTTGTGCCGAGTCCATGTCCGCGGTACCGTTCTTTTACGTCGATGCCAACCTGCCACAGTGCGTCCGTGTCTGCCGAAAGCACCCGCCAGCGCCGCGATCTCGTCGCCGTCATACGCCGCGAGTGCGAGGACGTCCGGGCGGTCGGGATTTTCTTTTTCACTTAACGCATTCTGAAAATCCGTGTTCGGGTACAACGTTTTTTCACGCTCGTTTTGTCGAACCATTTAAGTGTAAAGGCGCATGGCATCATACGTGCTTTGTGCGGCTTGCCAGGCAAAAACATGGAAGGTCGACGACAATGTAGTCGTATTTGTTCAGCTCGCGTTCGATGCACAGCAAATGCGGAAGCTCGAACAACCAATACGGGTGCTTGAAGCGCTCGGTATCGCCCGTAAACTCCTTTAAAAACGGATGCAAAACCTCGTTCGCCGTGATAACCACGCCACTGCCGGTTGGATGCCATTTGGAAGAATGGCAGCTCATGCGGAATAGAGCCGCACGCCATCGGGCTTCGCCGGCGTTGTGACAGTCACGGTTTGCTGTAAAGTCTTCTGGCTTTGCATTGTATTCCAGTGCCAATTGACGCATTGTCTCCGTAAAGACATTTCGCCTTGTCAATCATGTCGAAAACTCCTATTTTTCCAGTTCCTTGATACGGTCACGCAGGTAGGCTGCGTGCTCGAACTTCAAGCAGCTTTGCTGCCGCCTTCATCTCCTTTGTGAGCTTGTCAATCATCACGCGCTTTTCGGCGGCCGTATACTTCTTCTTTTTCTTCGATTTACCGCCCGCTTCTTCCGCCTTTGTGGAAATCTCCAAAATCTCGGGAGACCTTTTTCACGATGGTCTGCGGCTTTTTGATGCCGTGTTCTTCGTTGTATTTTTCCTGAATGGCGCGGCGGCGCTCCGTCTCCGCGTATCGCGTATTCCATCGACGGCGTGACAAAATCGGCATACATAATGACCTCGCCATGTGCATTTCTCGCAGCACGGCCAATGGTCTGGATGAGGCTGCGTCCGCTGCGCAGGAAGCCCTCTTTATCTGCGTCCAGAATTGCGACGAGCGACACCTCCGGAGGATATCAAGGCCCTCTCTCCAACAGGTTTATGCCGACGAGCACGTCAAACTCGCCGAGGCGCAGGTCGCGGATTATTTCCATGCGCTCTATCGTGTCGATGTCGTGGTGCATGTAGCGCACGCGGATGCTGTAATTTTCAAGGAAGCCCGTGAGATCCTCCGCCATTTTTTTTCGTGAGCGTTGTCACGAGAATACGCTCGCCGCGCGCGGTACGCACGTTGATCTCCGAAATAAAGATCGTCAATCTGCCGTCGGTCGGCTTTACCGTGATGCGCGGATCTAAAAAGTCCTGTCGGGCGAATGACCTGCTCTACGACCGCTGCGGATTTTTTCCAGCTCCAAGTCGCCCGGCGTGGCGCTGACGAAGACCGCCTGATTGACGTGCGCATAGAACTCGTCAAAATTCAACGGGCGGTTGTCATACGCCCGAGGGGCAAACGGAAACCGTAATCCACAAGGCTCTGTTTACGCGCGCGGTCTCCGGCGTACATGGAGCGCACCTGCGGCAACGTCACGTGCGATTCATCGACGAACAGCAGAAAAATCATCCGGGAAATAATCGAGCAGTGTGCACGGCTGGCTGCCGGGCTTACGGCCCGAAAAGCACGCGCGAATAGTTTTCGATGCCCTTGCACATGCCGATCTCGCTGAGCATTTCAATATCATAGCGCGTGCGCTGCTCGATGCGCTGCGCTTCGATGAGCTTATCTTCGGACTTAAAGAACTTGACGCGTTCTTCCATTTCGGCCTCGATCTCCCTTGAGCGCGACCGCCATTTTTTCGCGCGGGACGATGTAATGCGACGCGGATAGATGGCGACATGCTTTAAATCGTTGATAATCTCGCCCGTGAGCGGCACAACCTCGCTGATGCGTTCGATCTCATCGCCGAAAAATTCGACGCGGATCGCCTTTTCGCTCGATTCTGCCGGGAAAATTTCCACTACATCGCCGCGCACGCGAACTGCGCGTAAAGTTGATGTCGTTGCGCTCGTACTGGATCTCGACGAGCTTCTGCAAAAGCTCATCGCGGCTTTTTTCCATGCCGGGGCGCAGTGAAATGACCATCGTGCGGTAATCGATTGGGTCGCCCCTAAGCTGTAAATGCACGAAACGGACGCGACGATAATGACGTCCCGCCGCTCAGAAAGCGCACTGGTGGCGCTGTGGCGTGCAGCTTATCGATCTCCTCGTTGATGGCGCTGTCTTTTTCAATATAGGTATCCGTCTGCGCAATGTACGCTTCCCGGCTGATAGTAATCGTAGTAGAAACGAAGTATTCCACGGCGTTATCCGGGAAAAACTCGCGGAACTCGCTGCAAAAGCTGCGCGGCAAGGGGTTTTTGTTGTGTGCCAAAACAAGCGTGGGACGATTCAATTCCGCAATGACGTTCGCCATGGTAAACGTTTTTGCCGCTGCCCGTAACGCCGAGCAGCGTCTGCTCCTATGCCCCGCGCGGATGGACTCCACAAGCTCTTTGATCGCCTTCGGCTGGTCGCCCGTCGGCTGATATTTTTTGACTTCAGTACAAATTTATCCCCTCTCCTGCATGGCTTTGCTCCCTTACTGAACTTTCAGAACATACGTTTCACTGTGACTTAGTATAACACACGAACACCCGTTTGTCAATGCGTCCCGCCGTTTATGTCCGCCGACGTCCTGAGATGTTCGGCTTTTCACTGTGTATTATTTGTCTCCTCACTCGGCGCCGCTATAATTTCTTCGACTGAATACGGATTTCGGTTGACCAGAAGTGGTCGTTATCCTCCCCATGCGAGCTGAAACCGGCTTTCGCTTTTAAATTGGCACACAAGCCATCTTTCGGGTGGGTCGGATTCAAGGCTTACAAGATACACGTCAGCATCTGTGCCTGAAAAATATTTTTCTTTTCCCCGTAAAAAAATGACGCTGTACCGCCCGTCTTCGGAGGTGCTAGACATCATTTCGTGGTAAGGCTCCAGAACACTGCCGCTCGAATTCGGGATAACCTGCGTGCTGACAATAACCGCCATACACGGTGATGACGAAGAAAATGCCGCTGAACAGGTGGTCTTCCGACCTGCGTGGGTCATGCAATGCGGAGATCAGCACGCACACGATGTAATTCATCGACAGCACAACGTCTGCGCCGAGAAGAACTGACTGCACCCACGCGGGGACGTTCCCGCCGGTCTGCTCGAAAAGCATATAAATCGGTATGATCAGTAACATCCACAAAAAAAAACACCGAGTTTCTTGCCGCCGCTCCACCGCGCGAGCAGGTTCAGCATAGGATTTTTTTGAAAGTAAATGAAGATTTGGAAGACATGGATTTCTCCTTTATGTGATGATCTGCCGTTTTAGGGTGGCGATGTCGTGGCGAAGCTTTTGTAGGACGCCGGTCGCGCGCATGGAGAGGTAGTCCTCGTCCGTGAAAATGAAGTGGTCGGAGAGGATGACGTCTATGCCGGAGAGTGCGAGCTCGATCTCCCTTTGGTTGTTTGGATGTCCTGCCGTGAGGGCATGCAGTTGCCGCTTGGGTGGTTGTGCGCGAGGTAAACGGCATCGGCGTCGTACAAAAGGCACAGCCGGGCAATCTGACGGATATAGATGGGCACGCCATGCACGGAGCCCTCGTTGACAATGCCCATGTATTTTAAATACCCCTTGCTGTCCAAAATGAGCAGCACGACGATCTCCGTTTTCTGCTGAAAAATTTGTTCTGCACGGCGGCAAAGGCGGTTTTGGTATCGACAATACGGGTGCGCGCCTGATTTTTTTCGACTCCATATAGGCACGGAACAAGTCCGGGTAAGCGGCGAGCGCACTTGCAAGGCGCGGGACCGACGCCGGGCACTCCGCCAAAATCTGCGCGGGGGTATCAAACACGTCGCTGAGTTGTCCGTGTCGCTCTAAAAGTGCGGCCGCCGTTGTTTGTGCGGGACAGCTCGGGTCCAAAAGGTGCAGCGCAAACGTCAAAATATCGAGCTCCGTAGGGTTAGACGTGGTATTCAGCTTTAAAAACTCCGCTTCCTCTTCCCTTTTTCGTCTTGCGGCCATGGTTTTCATTCCTTTCAAATGCTTGAAAAAGGGGCAGCACCGCCTATGGGTGCCGCCCGGTTTTCAGCGGTCGATATAACGTTCGATAAAGCTGCGCACAGCGCTCAATAGAGACTTTGGCGCGACGGAGGCGGAAAGGCAGTGGCCTGCACCCGGCACGATAAGCAACTGCTTGTCGCAGTTTGCGGCTTCGTAAAGGCGATACACCATGGCGCACGGCACGAGGGCATCAGCCTCGCCGTGAATGAACAGCACGGGAATTTTGCAGCGGCGAATCTGATTAAGCGCACTCGCTTCGCGGAAGCTGTACCCGAACTTCACTTTGGACGCAAGCGACACCGCCGGGATAAACACACCCATTGCGCCGCCGTACAGATCTTTGACAGCGGCTTTGGCCTGATCCCACAGAGGTGTAGCCACAGTCTTCAATGACGAGCTTCACCTGCGGCGGCAGCTGCTCGCCCGCCGTCATCATGACGGTGGCAGCGCCCATGGATTCGCCGTAGAGAAGGATCTGCGCGTCTTTGTCGCGGCGAATAATCTCGTAGATCCAGCCGATGATATCCTTACGTTCCGCCAGCCATGCCAATCCAGTCGCCGGCGCGTCTGTCACCGTGGGCGCGGGCGTTCGGCATTAAAATGTTTAAAGCCGAGGTCATAAAACGACTTTGCCGCGGTGGCGCATGCACTCTGCGCGGCCGCCGTAGCCGTGGCAGATGATGGCATAGCGGTGGCCTTTGCGCGGGATGAACCATGCAGTGAGGCGCATATTTTTCGGGGTTGCGGTACGTGACGCGCTTGGCATATTTCTTGAACCATACTGTTGCCGCACGGGTTTCTTCATCGTCGGCAGCGGGTCTTTGTTCGGCGGGCGACGGCGCAGGGTATCGTTTAAAACGGCGTTGGAGACAACCGCGGCCCGCACCTTGCAGCCAATGCTGCGGCGAATAGTGCTTTACCCATAAACACGCACTCCTTTTGGTTTACTTTGTGTGGACAGCGATGACGGTATCGATGTCATCGGGCAGTTTTACAGTGTTGGAAACCTGCACGAACACGACGTCCGGTAGTTTTCAACGATCCAGTTTTTAAGGGGCTTTATCTCGGTGCCGTCGGAGATGAGACGGATAGACTCCAACCTCATCGAGCGAAATGCCCACCCTGCAGCGGGATACCGCCGATGGAGTTTTTCCATAATGTGATAATAGAGCGTTTTGCCGTTTCTGGTGATGCGACCGTTTTCGGGCTTCGGCAGGTCGCAGCCGCCGCAGCCGTAAATGGAATCGGAATTCTTCTGCATCCACGCGCCGATTTTTTCCAGAATCTCGACGGACTCTGCGGGGATATTGCTCTGGCATCGGGCCGACATTTAAGAGCATATTGCCGTTTTTGCTGACGCACTCAACGAGCTTTTTGATAATCATTTCGGCGGGCTTAAAGTTCTTATCGCTTTGCGCAGTAGCCCCAGTTGTCGTTCATCGTGATGCAGGCTTCCCAACAGATATTGCGGCCGCGGCTGTCCTAAAGCGGTCTGCGGGGATGATCTGCTCCGGGCTGACATAGTCGCCGCTGTACTCAACGGTTCTGTCCGTTGCGTGATGGAGCCGAAGCCGCTGCCACCTCCAGACGTTATCGATGATGATGTCCGGCGCAGGAGCGCACCATACGCACGAGTTCCGACGCACGCCACGCTTCGCCGGTGAGGTCGTCGTAGGAAAAGTCGAACCACATCATATCGAGCTTGCCGTAGTTTGTGCAGAGCTCGCGCACCTGACCGTGCATAATCAAGGTAGTTATCAAAGTTATAGGGCTTATCTTTTATAGGCAATGTTGTTGCGCATAGGATGCTGGCGGTCGCCGTAGGCGGGTAATCCGGTGGTGCCAATCGAGCAGCGAATAATAAAGACCGACCTTTGATGCCCTGCGCGGAACGCGTCGAGATACTCACACGCACGATGTCTTTTGCCGTAAAGGCGTGTTCGTGGACTTTCCAATCGGTGAGAGGAATCAAACAGGCAGAAGCCGTCGTGGTGCTTTTTGCAGTAAGCACGGCGTACTTCATACCGGCCTGCTTTGCAAGGCGCGCCCACTTTTTCGGGTCAAAATCTTTCGGATTAAACTCGTTGAAAAAGGATGTAGTCCTCCTCGAAATCTCTCTTCCGTGGAGCGCACCCACTGCCGCGCGCAGGGATGCGTAAAGCGCCCCAATGGATGAACATGCCGAACCGGTCGTGGAAACCACTGCATAATGCTTATCATATTTTTTCATCAAATTTATACATACAAACCCGTCCTTTCGCCCGCTATTGGGGATTCTTACTGTGATTGTATCATTTCGCCCGGTTTGTAAATAGATATTCGCGCGAAAAAAAAAGCGGAAAGGCACCGCGCAAACAGCGCGGTAGATACGAGCACGACGCCCCTATCCCCCCCTGCAATGATAGCAACCCCGTTGCCTCTTTTAAATCGGGCAGCGGCGGCGTTATGTGTAAAGGAGTGTAGCTTTATTTTGTGTAAAGTCATATAGCTGCACAGATATGCAAAACGCTCGTCCGCTGATAAACTGGGACGAGCGTTTTGTTCACTTATTTAAGCGGGATTTCGATCAAATCAGAAGCTGCCGCGGTGATCCCCACGGGGGTCGGGCCGTTGTTGGCCGGTGCTGCGGGCTTTGCAGCCGGTGCAGCTTCTGCGGCAGGTGCTTCATCCTTATGCGGATTGTCGCGCCACTCAAAGAATCTTTGGCAACAGCCGGAACAGTGCGTAGAGAGACATCCTCTTCGCTTTTGCTCTGTCGCCGATCTCGCTCTGTACTTCTCAAGCTCCGGCTCGATGAGGTCGGCAGGACGGCAGGTGATGACCTTGTCATCGCCGATGCACTTCTTGCGGACTTCCTCGTTCACCTCGCCCGGCAACTTGCCGTATTCGCCGCGCAGCATGCCCTTGCTCTCTTTGGTGACCATCTTATAGCGCTTCACCGACAAGAACGTTCATAACAGCCTGCGTACCGACGATCTGGCTGGTCGGGGGAACGAGCGGCGGGTAACCGAAGTCCACGGACGCGCGGGCACTTCCGAGCACATCATAGTACTTGTCTTCTGCGTTTGCCTGCTTGAGCTGACCAATCAGGTTGGACAGCATGCCGCCCGGCACCTGATACTGCAGGGTCTTGACGTCCACGCCCAGCACGCGCGCCGGGTCACGCCAGCCATCCTTGGTCAGGCGATCCGCCACCGTGCGGAAGTGCGCCGCCAGCTGCGCCAGCAGGTCGAGGTCGAAGCCCGTGTCGTATTCCGTGCCCTTCAGGGTCGCAACGAGGGATTCGGTCGCCGGCTGAGACGTGCCGGAGCCCAGCGGGGACAGGCAGGTATCCACCACGTCCACGCCCGCTTCGATGGCCTTGAGCAGCACCATGTCGCCCGTGCCGGTGGTGTTGTGCGTGTGCAGGACGATCGGCAGGTCGGTTTCCTTCTTCAGGCGCTTTACAAGGCTGTACGCCTTGTAGGGCAGCAGCAGGTTCGCCATGTCCTTGATGCAGATGACGTCCGCGCCCATCTTCTGGATGTCCACGGCGAGCTTGACGAAGTAATCCTCGTTGTGCACGGGGGATTCGGTGTACGACATGGCGATTTCCGCCGTGCCGCCGTACTTCTTCGTCGCCTTGACGGCGGTCTGCATGTTGCGCAGGTCGTTCAGCGCGTCGAAGCAGCGGATGATGTCAATGCCATTTTCGACGGCCTTCTTGACAAAGAAATCCACCACGTCGTCCGCGTAGGGACGGTAGCCCAGCAGGTTCTGGCCGCGCAGCAGCATCTGCAGCTTGGTGTTGGGCAGCGCCTTGCGCAGCTTGCGCAGCCGCTCCCACGGGTCTTCGTTCAGGAAGCGCAGGCACGCGTCGTAGGTCGCGCCGCCCCAGCATTCCAGAGAGTAGTAGCCAACCTTGTCCAGCATTTCGCAGGCAGGCAGCATCTCATCGGTACGCATCCGGGTCGCGGCCTGAGACTGGTGGCCGTCGCGCAGGATGGTATCCGTAATTCTAAGGGGATTCTTAGCCATAATAACTGTTACTTCCTTTCCTAAGCGTTATCAAACGCCGAACAGACCAGGAACACCGGCTGCAACAGCAGAACCGATGACGCCTGCGACGTTCGGACCCATAGCGTGCATGAGCAGGAAGTTGCGCGGATTCTCTTTCTGGCCGACGACCTGCGATACACGAGCCGCCATAGGAACGGCGGAAACACCGGCGGAGCCGATGAGCGGATTGATCTTATCCTTAAGGAAGACGTTCACTGAGCTTTGCGAGCAGAACGCCGCCTGCGGTGCCGAGACCGAATGCAACAACGCCGAGGACGAGAATCTTAAGCGTCTGCGGATTGAGGAAGTTTGCAGCGGTAGCTGTTGCACCGACAGAGGTGCCGAGGAAGATCGTAACGATGTTCATCAGCTCGTTCTGTGCGGTCTTGTTCAGACGCTCTGTTACGCCGCTCACGGAGAAGGTTGCCGAGCATGAGGCAGCCGACAAGCGATGCAGCGGACGGCAGCATGAGGGAAACAAAAGATGGTAACCACGATCGGGAACAGAATCTTCTCGGTCTTTGTAACCTGACGGAGCTGCTTCATCTGAATCATACGCTCTTTCTTTGTGGTGAGCGCCTTTCATGATCGGCGGCTGAATAACCGGAACGAGCGCCATGTAGAATATGCGGCAACGGCGATCGGGCCAAGGAGTTCAGGTGCGAGCTTGGAGGTGACAAAAAGATGGCCGTAGGGCCGTCTGCACCGCCGATGATGCCGATGGAGCCGCCTGTGCCGGGGTGAAGCCGAGCAGGACAGCGCCGACATAGGTGACGAAGATGCCGAGCTGTGCGGCAGCGCCGAGCAGCAGGCTCTTTCGGGTTTGCAATCAGCGGACCGGAAGTTGTCATGCAGCCGACGCCGATGAAGATGAGACACGGATAAACACCGAGCTTAACGCCGAGATAGAGGACGTCGAGCAGACCGGCAGCTTCCGTGGAACCGTTTGCGAGCGGGATACCTTCTGCAAACATCTCCCAATGCACGTGGCCACCTTCAAACAGTGCGGCATGGTAAATGCCTGCACCGGGCAGGTTTGTTAAAAGCATACCGAATGCGATCGGCAGAAGGAGCAGCGGCTCGAACTTCTTGACGATAGCAAGGTACAGAAGAACACAGGAAACAGCGAGCATAACGAGCTGCAGCGGGTTTTCGCCGAGCTTTGCGAAGCCTGTGCTATTCAGAAAATTAGTTATCGCTTCCATGAATAATTTAACACTCCTTATTTTAGTAGTATGTGCGTAGGCTTAAGCTTTAACTTAGCCAACAACGCAGAGGAGTGTGCCGCTCTCAACGGTTGCGCCCTTCTGGACGTTCACGCTGGTGACCTTGCCGGCCTTCGGTGCCATGATCTCGTTTTCCATCTTCATAGCTTCGAGAATCATGAGGCCCTGACCTTCAGCAACGGTATCGCCAACATTGACGTTGACGGAAAGGATGTTGCCGGGCATCGGGCTCTTGACCTGCTCGCCAGCGCCTGCCGGTGCTGCGACCGGGGCCGGAGCGGGTGCTGCTGCGGAGCTGCCGCAACCGGAGCCGGTGCTGCGCCGCCGACGACTTCTTTTCTACTGTTACTTCATAAGCTGTGCCGTTAACATTGACATTATACTTTTTCATTGAACTTACCTCATCTGTTAGATTTCGCGCTTTGCGCATTTCAGACTCTTTTGATGGAATGGATGCGGATGTGCGAAACGTCCGTGCCATCTCCTCGGCGATCGCGACTGCGATAGCGGCAACGATCTGCTGGTTGTTTTGGGCGGATACCGCCGGAGCGGGTGCTGCAGCAGGTGCTGCGGCGGCCGGGCTGCTGCCGGAGCCGGCTGCTTTTTAGCGACCTTCTCCATGATGAGGCCGAGGATCTTGATGATAACGATCAAGCAGATCAGGACCACGAACACGGTAATAAGGCCCATCAGAACAACCTGAACGGTGCTGATGTTGGTCTCCATAATCTTACCTCCTTTCACCGAAGCGTTATGGAAATAAAATAGAAAATGTAATTTGCATTCTGAAAAAAACACCACATTCCCGCATTTTATCAGAATGGTTATATCTTAACACGGAATTCAAAATTTCGCAATGCTTAATTCAACTTTTTTAACCGATATTTTCGGAACGAAAGTCTGTTTGGAGTAATTCCTGTTTGAACGCCGAAAATCCGGCAAGAACACGCCGCTTCTCTCGGTTCAAAATATTGACGAAAAACTTTCTTTTATCCGTTGCATTTTAGTAGAAAACATAGTAAAATTGAGTTATCTGTTATTTAGCATGGGCTTTCTTTCCAAAAAAGCGAATAGACTGCCCAAAGTATTGAAATGAGGCGAAGACGTGTTTTCAAACAAAGATCTGCGGAAGCTCATCATACCCCTTGTTATTGAGCAGCTTCTGGCCGTAACCATCGGTATGGCGGATACCGTAATGGTCTCCTCCTGCGGCGAAGCGGCGGTTTCCGGCATCTCCCTTTGTGGACTCCATCAACTTTTTGCTCATCACGCTGTTTTCTTCTTTGGCGACGGGCGGCGCGGTCATTGCGTCCCAGTACATCGGGCGCGGCGACCACAAAAGCGCGAGTCTTGCGGCAAAGCAGCTTTTTCTATGCCAGCCTTGCGCTTTCGGCCGTGCTGGGCGTCATCGCCGTATTCTTCCGCAAGCCGGTGCTGAACATGGTTTTCGGCTCCATTGAAGCGGACGTTATGGCGCACGCGCAGATTTATTTTTGCTTTCCGCGATCTCTATCCGTTCCTTGCGGTCTATAACGCCGGTGCAGCGCTGTTCCGCTCTATGGGCGATTCGCGCACGACGATGCTCATTTCCATTTTAATGAACACCATCAACATTGGGGCAATGCGATTTTTAATCTACGGCTTCCAGATGGCTGCGGCGGGCGCGGCGACGGCTTCTCTTGTTTCCCGTGCAGTAGGCGCCATCATCATTACGGTGCTGCTTTTGAACCCGCGCCGTATTATTTTTTATGATAAGCTCCATAAGCCGGAAATCCACCTCTCCATGTTGAAGGGCATTTTGCAGATCGGCGTGCCGAACGGCCTTGAGAACAGCATTTTCCAGATTGGCAAAATTCTGGTTGCAAGCATTGTTTCGGGCTTCGGCACCATTTCCATCACAGCGAACGCCGTGGCGGGCAACCTCGCTTCCTTGCAGGTTATTCGGGCATGGCGCTCGGCATGGCGATGATCACGGTCGTCGGCCAGTGCATCGGCGCAAAGGACTACGAAGCTGTGAAAAAGTATACGAAGAAGCTGATGCTCATCACCTAGGGTGTCGTCTGGGCTATGACGCTTTTGATGCTGCTGTTCAGCAAGCAGATCCTTTTCGTTCTACTCACTCTCCGAGGAAACGACCACGATGACGATGGAGGTTCATTGTGCACGGCATCTGCGCCGTCATTGTTTGGCCGCTGGCCTTTGCCCTGCCGAACGCCCTCGCGCGCTGCGAACGATGTGCGCTTTACGATGATTGTTTCCCCCTGCTTTCCATGTGGATCCTTCCGCATCGGCTTCAGCTACGTTCTGGCGATCTACTTTAACATGGGCATTTTGGGCACATGGATTGCAATGTGCATCGATTGGTTCTGCCGCGGCGCCTGCTTTGTCATCCGCTTTGCGCGCGGAAAATGGAAGAATATCAGCTTTATTGATAACTAAGAAGGAGGTAAAACCGTATGGAATATGATGCTTTTACCGGCGGCGTTGCGCCGGGCGGACTGCGCTCGAAAAGCGATATCCGCATTTTGATCTGCTATATGCTCAAAAGCGTGAACGCGCCCGCTTTCGGGCGATGACATCATCAAGTCTTGCAGGAAAAATCCCCTTTTTGCGAATTACTTTGAGGCGAGCGATGCACTCTCTGCCCTTGTGAGCCTTGGCAATGTCACCCGCGAGGAGGACAACACCTATGTGCTGACTAAGCGTGGCAAGAGTGTGGCGGACGACTTAGAACAGCTTATCCCCTCTTCCGTGCGTGATAAGGCCGTAGCCGCCGCCACGGCTCTGCTGGCTTCCGCCAAGATGGAGCGCGAAAACGTGGCGACCATTGTCCGCACCGAAGGCGTGACATGCCACATTTCCGGGGGAAATGGAGTTGATGAGCGTGCGACCTCTATCAGGCACGCGAAGTGAAAAGAACTTTCACCGCGACCCACAGCGCGTGTATAATCTGATGCTCGCGGCGCTTACCGCGACGACGAGATGATGAAAAAGCGCCGTAAACCCGTGAGTTTCCGTCACATTTAAAATTCCGAAAAGCCGCAGTTTTTGCGGCTTTTCTTTTTCTTCACTTCCTGTTTTTCCGAACATTCTGCACTTGTCGTCAAAAACCGACATTTTTCTGTATGCGTATTGTGTATACTTGTATATGAAGACAGTTTGAGTTTGCAAAAGAATATACACATCATTCGCGTGAATATTTCTCACGTAGTCGTGCATAATGGCGCAAATAGCGTATACTATCATTGTATCTTTTGTTTGTATTCACGCAAAAAGATACAACACAAAGTTATGTGCACGATTTTCACAGAATGGCACAGCGGATGGTGAACAGCAATGGAAGAAATAGACTCTAAAGCAAGCTTCGGCCGACGTCTCAAGCGTTTCCGTGAAGAAAGCGGCTACACGCAGTCGATCCTTGCGAATATTCTTGGCGTTGAACGTTCCACCTACACGTATTATGAGACCGGCAAAACGACGCCCGTCATCTTTGACCTGATGCGCCTTTGCCGTCTTTACCGCATTTCTTTGGATGAGCTGTGCGGATACAGCGCAAACTCTGCAGACGCGATGCGTCTGAGCGACTCCGTCAGCGCGTGAAAGTGTATGCACGCCGCAAAGAGCGTCGTTACCTTGCCGATTCTGTGTGCTGGATCTTTCTACAGATGAACAGCAGCTTTTTGGCGTATTATCGTTCCGCTTCCCCGGAAAGATCGTGCGGAGCTTTTGAACATCTGCGCAATGCACGGTACCGTGACCGCCGCCACGCAAACGCAAAATAACCTTCAAAAATTTTATATGCGCTTGTAGCCCAGTTGGATAGAGCGACAGACTCCGACTCTGTAGGCCGCTGGTTCGAATCCAGTCAAGGCCAATGATTGGGACAAAAAAATGTCACCCAATTTTTCTTAGTATTCATGCGGATTTTCGCAGGCTTTTGGGGACAAAATCCGACAAACGTTTTTTACCGTAGATATCCAACCAGTAAACCGGCAGCTGAATCCGCCGCAGGGCTTCCGCCTGATTTTTTCAGATAGAAGCCCCGCTTTTTTGCATTTTTCCCCACCTTTTTCCCGTTGTCGGAAGTGTAGAAGTTTCCGGCGGCTTCATAGATAGATTGACGAAACCCAAAACGGACAAATTCAAGCCCTCAAGATACAAGGGGGTAGTGCGCCCCCCCTAGAGCTCGCTGCCAGGCCGGGCGCAGTTTGCGCTTCCCCCCCCAGACCCCCCCGGATTACTTACCAGCTGGGAAAGAACAATACTCTCTAAGCTCTTAACCAGCAGGAATCTTAAGTTTTCAACACACAAAGAAAGGATGCGAAAAAATATGAACATCGGCATTGGCCATGGCTACTACGCTATCAAAACCCGGCATTTTTCTTTCCCAGCCGGTATCTCGGAGTATTCCCATGAGCCTTACACCTTGCAAAACACGCTGGAGTACGGTGGGAAGTTCTTAGTGTGCGGGACCGGCAGACAGCCCATCCTGCGCAACAAAATGGAGAACGACAACTACTACCTGCTGACCCTCGCCGCCATCGCCAGGGAGATCAAACAGCGCGGCGGAAAAAACGGTGTTCCGTAAACATTGCCGGCCGGACTGCCTCAGCCGGGTTTGGCCGCGAGAAAGTCCTTTTCGGGAATACCTGCTGCGTTCTCCCCCAGCCGGTCGGTTACCAATTCGAAGGAATCCCCTACAAAGTATGTGAAGCTGTTCCACAGGGGTACTCCACCATCGCTCTCCACCCCGAACTCATCCAGAACGAGCCGTCTGTTCCTTCCGATGGACGTCGGCGGCTGGACGGTGGATTTCATGCGGCTGGACAACGGCATTCCCCAACGCATCCACATGCCGAAGTCTGGAATTCGGCATGATCCGCTGCATGGATGAAACAAAAAGAGCAAATCCGCCGGGACTCGGACTGTCCGTCACCGACGCGCAGGTAGCGTGTTCTGGCCGGAAAGCCCCTGCAGCATGGACGAGGATGCACGGAGCATCATCCGGAAGCAGGGCGAATTTTGCACGGGAGCGCCTTCTTTCCGCAGCCATGGAATCGGGGATTTGACCTCGCGCCATCCCGGTGGTGATGCTGGGCGGCGGCGCGACGGTGGTCAAAAAGCAACGTGAGCCCCCCAGAACGGCCTGTGTCGGGTTTTTGCCCTCCCGGACGACAAGGTAAACGCCAAAGGATTCGAGCGCATTTTTGGAGCAGTTTGCGGGCCGTTTGGGCAGCAGATGAGCAGACCTTTATTTGGCTTCCGCCCCAACCCCCGGAACAAGGCGCACCGCAGAGCATGGAAAATTCTGCAAACTGTGCCGGAAGGCCAGAAAAAACGCCTTTCTGGTGCAGGCAATTCTGGAGCATGAAGAAAAGGAAGCTTTGGAATCTACTCTGCGGCGGGTGCTGCGGTGGAAGAACTTCAATCTGTTCCTTCCCAGCCCGTACAGCAGCCGGAAGAAGCGATCCCACTGGAGATGCCTTGCAGTAGACGAAAAAGGTTGAGCTTTGGAACACCCAAAAGCAAAACTATAAAATCACGTTGCAAAAAAAAAAATAAATGCAAATCTCCCTGAATCCAGAAGTCTCTTTTTGCAGGTATCTTTTTTTTGCCAAAATGGCGTCAAAAAAAAATTCCAAGTATTTTTTGTCGCTTTTTTTCTTGAAATGTAGTACACAAATTTAACCTCTCGTTTTCTTTGGATAAACCCAATATTCAATAATTATTTCAAGTTCAATTGCTCTCGAATCTGTCGTGCAATCAATTTGATATTGTCAATATCAATGTTCGTGCTAAAATGATATGACCCAAAAAAGAAGAGAAGTTAACCTCAAAGTGGTATAGCAGAATCACCACAAACCACCAAAACGCCACAAAGAGGTAACTTCTCATGAACAGAATAACACAAGAAGCATATAAGCGTCAAGCCGTAGTGAAAACAGCACAATAACTGCCTGAAAGGCGCAGCAAGACGGGACGGAAAGCACTTTTTACCAATGGACAGCCATAGACGAATGCACCAGAATACGATTTATTTACGGGTTTGAGGAGCATACACCGAAAACTCGGTAAAGTTCTTCAAAATGCTTCAAAAAAATATTTCCGTTCAAGATTCAGACAATCCAGACGGATAACGGGACGGAGTTTACATACAAGTAAATCAGCGATATGGAACTCTGTCCGTTTGACATTGCTTTGAAGAACGCCGAAAAAAGTGCTAAACCGATTCCACCCAGAACGCCTTGGCACAACGGCAAGGTAGAGCGGAGTCATCGAAAACGACCGGCGCTATTTTTTACAACTGGGAAAAGTTTGCAAGTGTAAAAGATCTAAATCGAAAGCTCAAAGATCATTTGCACTGGAGCAACAGAAAGCCCATGCGCACGCTGGGCGGCAAAAAGCCCGCTTGATCTCCTCCGTGAAATTCTTTCTAACGCCTTATTCTTTTTCTACCCCTTTTTCTTTTTTACCTTCTGTGGGTCATATCTATTTACAACGCAGCGGATATCCGGAATTTATTTACGGAACACCTTGACTTTTGACTGTTTGATTGGATATACTGTAGGCAAAGAGGTGAATGTCATGTTAAAACTATTTGAAGTGTCCGGATTCAAAAATTTTAAAGATACTGTCAGATTGGACTTTTCTGACATTCGGGACTATAAATTTAATCCCCAGTGCATCACCAATGGGCTGATTGGAAAAGCCATCATCTACGGAAAACTCTATTGGGAAATCCAATTTTGGTTTAGAGCAATACAATCTCAAACTGAAGGAG
>VOFK01003632.1_pt1 | contig 39535 bp, 80 predicted proteins | sample 5384121 | NCBI WGS metagenome assembly VOFK01 (sample SAMN12384730, study PRJNA508395) | human gut metagenome | isolation source: healthy gut J | host: Homo sapiens | reverse complement strand
CCGCGCACCTTCACCTTCAACTTCGTCCGCTACGAGGATTGCCCCGCCGCGGCCCAGGAGAAGGCCATTGCCGAGGCCAAGGCTCTGGCCGAGGCCGAGTAAGTCTCTCCCCTAATACGTATCCAAGGCCCCCGGCTTTCGCCGGGGGCCTTGTTCTGTCCTGGGGATTATTGACTTTCCCCGGCGGGTAAACTATAATAGGCTGCGGCAAGAGTTTCTTCAACCGTTCCGATTTTCCGTCGGACAGACCCATCGGGGGCTTTATTTATGAATTATCGCATCATTTTCCATATGGCGGGACGGGTCCTGCTGGCGGAGGCGGGGCTGCTGGTCCTGCCGCTGGCGGTGTCCCTCCTGTATCGGGAGGACTGCGCCTGGGCGGTGCTGGCCTCCATGGCCGTGGCCGCCGTTCTGGGCGGGCTGCTGACGCTGCTGGCCCGGCCCCGCAGCCACAAGTTCTTCAGCCGGGAGGGATACATCATCGTGGCCCTGGCCTGGGTGCTGCTGTCGGCGGTGGGGGCGCTGCCCTTCTGGTTCAGCCGGGAGATCCCCTCCTATGCCGACGCATTTTTTGAGACGGTCAGCGGCTTCACCACCACCGGGGCCTCCATCCTGACGGACGTGGAGGCCATGAGCCACGGGCTGCTGTTCTGGCGCAGCTTCACCCACTGGGTGGGCGGCATGGGGGTGCTGGTGTTCATCACCATGCTCTCCGGCAGCACCGACCGCTCCATGAACATTCTCAAGGCGGAGATGCCCGGCCCGGTAAAGGGGCAAGCTGACCCCCCGGACCCGGGACACCGCCCGGGTGCTGTACCTGCTGTATTTTTCTTATCACGGCGGTGCTGGTGGGCATGCTGCTGCTGGGGGGTATGCCCCTGTTTGACAGCCTGGTCCACGCCTTCGGCACCGTGGGCACCGGCGGCTTCGGCATCAAGGCCGACTCCATTGCCTCCTACTCCCCGTATATTCAGGAGGTCATCACCGTTTTCATGATCCTCTGCGGCATCAACTTCAACCTCTATTATCTGCTGTTGTTGCTGCGCCAGTGGCGGGGCGGCCCTGCGCAGCGACGAGCTGTGGACCTATCTGGGACTGGCAGTCGTGGCCACCGGCGTTATCACCCTGGACCTGCGGGGGGTGTACGGCGGTCTGGGCACCTGCCTGCGGCAGGCGGCGTTCCAGGTCAGCTCCGTCCTCACCACCACCGGCTATGCCACGGCGGACTTTGACCTGTGGCCGGGACTGTCCCGGGCCATCCTGTTCGCCCTGCTGTTCATTGGCGGCTGCGCCGGGTCCACTGCCGGCGCGGCCGCTCTACGGGCTGCTGCGTCGACGGGTCGCCGCGTTGGCAAAGCCCATCGCCACGGGAGAATTTCGGCGCCGACATGCAGGTGGCGCTGGTCACGACAGGCCCGTCACGACCTGGATGAACTCGAAAAACCGGGATTGACCAATTTTTTTTACTTATCGTATCATATGAAGAAAACGCTACTTTTTGCTTTTTGCGGCATTGCCGCACTGTGCGTCTCCTCCTGCAAGGGAGGGACGAGATGCCGCCACCCGACAGCTTCTCGCTGCCGCCCGGTGCTCCAGTTGCTCGACTACGGCCGGACGTGAGCAGCCGGGCCGGGTTCACGCTCAACTGACTATCCGGGACTCGAACGGGCTTCGCCACGCCCGGCCGATGAAGACTGCCGAAGGCTACCGGACGGTGAAGGTCACTCGAATTCCGAAGCGCAATGGGGTTTCGGCCCGCCTGACCGGTCTGGATCCCGAAACCGCCAGCTATCGGGTCCACGCCTACGTGGTAGAGACTGCGCGGATCCTGAGCGACGGCGCCGGGTTTGCGACCTTCCCAGTGACGGTGGAGGTATTGGAGACGGCGATAGTGATGGTGATGGTGATGGTGACTTTGGCGGCGGTGTTTCAGGCCGATATCGTACTCGGATGGCGAGCTGCTCGCCGAACGAGAGTCGAACAACGACTATTACTATGCCTACCACTTTACGACCTGACGATCCGCGGCTACAAGGCCCGCAACTACACTGACGGTCTGCTTCAGCGCCGTACTGCCCGGTGTGGTGGCCGCTGACATTTTTGAGGGCACTTTACCAACCGGACGAGATACTGCAGGGCCGATCCCGGCTCCAGCTGGTATCCATTACTACAGCAAATCGACGAGGCGCTGGCACAGCAAAGGGCCACATGCTCGGCTCGGCCAGTTTCGGACCTGTTCGAGGGCATTTGGGCGGGGCGACGACATGGTTTTGCTTGACGAAGCCGACAGCTTATCGGCGATCACTTATCACTATCGTGATACAAGAACAGAGGGTATGTATGACGAGGCATTTAAACTTGTTCCGAAAGAAGAAATTTTCATGAAACAGGTATTGCTTTTTAACTGGTTCAATACAATATTATCAGCTTTTGTCAGCAAAGCTATCCCGGGTGATACTTCACTAAAAAATGCAAAAAACTTTTGCTTATGATGCCTGACTTATTCAACTTCTTTCTTCTTAACAGGTGTTAAAAAAGACTGAATACACAAATGCGTCAACAACACAGATACGAAACAGTGAAAAGTACGAATGGTCATACGATTTGTTAAAGAAACTCGGTATTCCGACAGATATTTTAACAGATGTTATATTCCCAGGTGAAATTGTCGGCAAAGTAAAACCGGAACTTGCAGAAGAACTTGGTATTGAACAAGTGCCTGTTTTTGCGGTTGCTTCACACGATACGGGAAGTGCCGTTGCTTCAGTACCGGTTGTTGACCAAAAAGACTTTATTTTTTTATATCTTCGGGTACATGGTCACTTATGGGTGTTGAACTTGACAAGCCTAATACTTTCGGTGCATTCAACCATAACTTTACAAACGAGGGGCGGAGTTAATAAGACAATCCGTTTCTTGAAAGAACATTATGGGACTATGGCTAATCCAAGAATCAAGACGTCAATGGGACAGAGAAGGCGAACTTTAAGCTTTGACGAACTTGAAAGACAGGCAAATGCGGCAGAACCTTTTGCAAGTCTTGTTGATCCGGATTATGCAGAGTTCCAAACACCGGGTAATATGCCTAAGCGTATAAAGGAATACTGTAAAAAAGACAGGTCAGAAAGTGCCTGAAACAAAGGGCGAAGTTGTAAGATGTATCGCAGAAAGTCTTGCGTTCAAGTATCGTCAAACTGTTGAGGGTATGGAGGACGTTACAGGCAACAAGTACAATGTTGTTAATATTGTCGGCGGCGGTATCAAGGACAAGATGATTTGTCAATTTACCGCAAACGCAACAAAGCGTGTTGTTAGCACAGGCCCTGTTGAGGCTACAAGTATCGGTAACGTAATTGTACAGGCAATGGCTATGGGTGCGATTAAGGACATCAATGAAGGCAGAAAAGTTGTTCGCAATTCATTCGATATTAAAACATACGAGCCTCAGGATTCAGAAAAAGTGGGATGCTGCTTACGAAAAGTGGAAAGAAATTATTAAAAACGCATAATTAAGAATAATTCATAAAAATTCTCATAGTATTTACTATGAGAATTTTTTATTAGAAAAGTTTGAATAAAGTTGTACACAGAAATGTGAACAATTTTTTTAGATTTTTATTTAACGAAAGGAGAGAATTATATTAATTATGGAATTAGTAAAGGAGAATGTAACTGTAAATCAAGTTTCGTGCAAGGGCGACACGCAGGTACTTGTTGATGAGGACATAATCGTACCCGATGTGAAACCCGATATACTAAAAATTTTGCAGCTTGACGCAGTATCGTGTATTACGAACAAAGGAAATTACAAACGGACGAGTAAATGTCACAGGCAGAGTTGATTTGAAAATTTTTGTACATACCGACAGTGACAGAGAAAAGGTAAAAGTATTATAACGTCGTTTGACTTTACGCAAAATGTGGACAGCAAAAATATAACCGACGATATGACTGCAATTATAATGGCAAACGTGGATAGAGCCGAATTTTCGCTTATAAACAGTCGTAAACTGAGAATTAAGGTGATTGTGGGTTTGAAGGACTATGAGGTTGTAGCCGAAAAAGAATGTTGAGATAGCGGTTGAGGCGGAGGACTGCGATAATGCGGAATTGCTCAAGGAAAAAACGTAAAACTGCAAAATTGTATCGGACTGACGGAAACTGAATTTTCTGTAAAGGAATCAATAGAAGTTCCGAACGGTCAGACATCAATCAACGAGATATTGAAAGTCGATACAAAAATATCCGATTCGGAATATAAAAGCGGTTACGGGAAAGATTGTTGTAAAAGGGGAAATAAGTGTATGCGTTCTGTATACCGACAGTGACTGTTGTATTCAGTTTATGGAAAGCGAAGTGCCTTTTTACGGAAATTATTGATTGCGACGACGCCGGTGACGAAACGATATGCGATATTGATTACAGCATATCGGACGTAAGGTATCAGATTGCTGAGGATAATGACGGCGATAACAGAATTGTTGATATTGACGTAACCGTTACGGCACAGGTCAAGGCAACGGAAAATGTGGCGGTGGATTATGATATGCGATTGCTATGAGCCGTTTACGAAAACTCAGCTTTTAAAGGAAGAAGTGGAACTTGAAGAAGTTGTGTCACGTCCGTCATCACAGAACACAATTCGTGAAATGGTGGAAATGGGCACGGGTACACCGTCCGTTTCCGGAGTGTATGACGTGATAACAAGACCGTATATCACAAAGGCACAGATACAACGCGGTAAACTTTTTGGCAGAGGGTAAAATCGAGGCATATATTTTATATTTGACAGACAGCAACGAAAGCCCCGTTTACAGTATGAAAAAAATTGCCGTTCAGCTATATGCTTGACTGCGAAAGTACATACAGCGACCTTATTCCTGAAATTAAAGCGGAAGTAAAGCATACTGCATATAATTTGAACGTGGCGGGTGAAATTGAAATCAGATGTATTTTATCGCTTAACGCAAATATAATCAGAAAAAGAAAAATCGAACTTGTGAATGAAGTGGTGACAGAACCGATTGAAAACGGTGACAAAAACGGTATAGTGATTTACTTTGTTCAAAAAGGGGATAATCTTTGGGAGATTGCAAAACGATACGCAGTACCGCAAAGCGAAATTTTGAGGTTTAACAATATGGAGGAATCCGACAAACTTGAAATAGGAAACAGATTATTTATTCCGAGCATATAAAAACATAAATACAACTTCTATTTTTTAAAAATAGAGGTTGTATTTTCTTTTGTTTTTATTGCGATATAATTAAAGTTAGAATGGAAAAAGGAAGTAGTGCTTATGAAAATTTATAACACATTAACAAGACAAAAACAGGAGTTTGTCCCTATAAATAAAGGTGAAGTTAAAATGTATTCATGCGGTCCTACTGTATATGACTATTTTCATATAGGAAATGCAAGACCGTTTATCGTTTTTGATACAATGCGCCGTTATCTTGAATATCAAGGATATAAGGTGACATTTGTACAGAATTTTACAGATATAGACGATAAGATGATAAAACGTGCAAACGAAGAAAGGTATAACGGTAAAAAGAGCTTGGTGAAAGATTTATTGCGGAATATTTTAAGGACGCACAGGCAATCGGTATTCACAAAGCCACAATTCACCCGAAAGCAACGGAAAATATTGATGCGATTATCAATGTTGTAAAGAAACTTGTTGATAACGGTTATGCTTACGATGTTGACGGAAACGTGTATTTCTCTACAAAGAAATTTAACGAATACGGCAAGCTTTCAAAACAGCCATTGGAAGATTTGGAGGCAGGTGCAAGAATTGACGTAAACGAACATAAAAAAAGACGTTATGGACTTTGCGCTTTGGAAAAAGCAAAAAGAGGGCGAACCTGCTTGGGAAAGCCCGTGGGGGAATGGGCAGACCCGGTTGGCACATCGAGTGTAGTGCAATGGTGAACAAGTATCTTGGCGAAACGATAGACATTCATTCGGGCGGTCAAGACTTGATTTTCCCGCATCACGAAAACGAAATCGCACAGAGCGAATGTGCAAATGGAAAGCCTTTTGCAAATTATTGGATGCACAACGGATATATTAATATAAATAACAGGAAAAATGAGTAAGTCACTCGGAAACTTCTTTACTGTTCGTGACATACTTAAACAGTATGACGGTGAAGTGGTACGTTTCTTTATGCTTTCGGCTCATTACAGAAATCCTATTAATTTTGATAATGAATTAATGGAACAGGCAAAATCTGCTGTTGAAAGAGTTTACACTTGCATAGACAATCTTGAATTTTTACTTCAAAACAGTGAGGACAGAGAACTTACAGACAGCGAAAAGGAGTATTCAAAAACTCTTGATGACTGCAAGACTAAATTTATTGCGGCAATGGACGACGACTTGAATACAGCCGACGCAATCGCGGCAATATTTGATATAGTTTATGCGTCAAACACCGCATTGTCAAATGAAAATAAGAATGCGAAAGTTGTTGTTGAAAAGACGCTTGACCTTATACATGAGCTTGGCGGTGTACTCGGTTTATTCCAAAAGACACAGGAAAAGTCGATAGACGCAGAGGTTGAAGAATTAATCGAAAAGCGTAACAAAGCAAGAAGTGAAAAGAACTGGGCTGAGGCTGATGCAATTCGTGATAAGCTTAAAGCTATGAATATTGAGTTAAAGGATACGCCGATGGGTGTAAAGTGGAACTACATCTCAGAATAAAAATTTGCCCACAGCACTATTTTTTACTCGGGCTGGTCGCAGATCAAAGGTCTGCTGCTCGCCATGCAACCGGGGCGGTATCAAGTATACAGCACCCGAGTTTCAAAAACAGCACTGTGAACAAATTAATCCACAGCACTTGCTGAAAAAATCCTTAAACTTGGGGAGGTAACTATGCTTACAACTAAAAAGCCGTCACAGTTTTCGCCTTTGGCGCTTGCCTATATAGGTGACGGAGTGTATGAACTTTTTGTTCGTACACGAATTATAGAAGAACACGAAAATCTTCCTGCCAACAAACTGCATAAAAAAAGACCGTTCAGTATGTCAAAAGCACACGCACAGTCAAACAGTATAGACGCAATGCTTGAACATATGACAGATGATGAAACGGCGGTATACAAGCGAGGAAGAAACGCAAAAATCGAATACAGTGCCGAAAAACGCAAATATGACGGAATACCGCAGAGCAACGGGATTTGAGGCACTTATAGGATTTCTGTATCTTTCGGGAGAAACGGAAAGACTTGACACACTTATGAATATCGCGTATGAAAATGCGTTAGATAATAATTAATTTAAGGGAGGAAATACGACACATGGATAAGAAAAGAGTCACAGAGCTGTCAATCATTGCAAACAATGTTCGTAAAAGCACGCTCTTACAGCCGTATACAGTGCGGCATCGGGACATCCGGGAGGTTCATTATCTGTAGCAGATGTTTTGACATTGCTTTTTACTTTGAGGTAATGAACGTAGATCCGAAAAATCTAAAATGGAGGACAGAGACAGATTTGTTCTTTCAAAGGGTCACACAGCACCTGCACTATACGGTGTACTTGCAGAAAAAGGATTTATACCAAAAAGAGGATATTAAGACATTCAGAAATGTAAACAGCTATCTTCAAGGACATCCTGATATGAACAAAGTACCCGGCGTTGATATGTCAACAGGTTCATTGGGACAAGGTGTGTCAGCCGCAGGCGGTATGGCACTTTGCCGCAAAGCTTGACAACAAGGATTACAGAGTATATTCTGTTCTTGGTGACGGTGAGCTTGAGGAAGGACAGGTTTGGGAGCAAGCTATGTTTGCCGCTCATTACAAACTTGACAACTTTACGATTTTCGTTGATAACAACGGCTTTCAGATAGACGGTGACATTTCTAAGGTAATGAATCCTAATCCTATCGATAAGAAATTTGACGCATTCGGTTGGCACGTTATAAAGGTAAGTGCTCATAATTTTGAAGAACTTATGGCTGCTGTTGACGAGGCAAAAGGCTACAAAGGGACAGCCTACCGCTATTATAATGAAGTCTGTTAAAGGCAAGAATGTTTCGTTTATGGAAAATAACGCAGGCTGGCACGGTTCTGCACCTAATGAAGAACAGTACAATCAAGCAATCGCAGAGCTTGATAAAATAATCAAAGGATTGGAGGCGAGTCTGTAATGGCAAAGAAAGCTACAAGAGAATCATACGGAGCGGCGCTTGTAAAGTACGGTGAAAACCCTAACATAGTTGTGCTTGACGCTGACCTTTCAAAATCAACAAAAACAGAAATGTTCAAGAAAGCATATCCTGAAAGATTTATAAATATGGGTATTGCAGAAAGTAATATGATGTGCGTGGCAGCAGGACTTGCCGCGAGCGGAAAAAATCGCTTTTGCGTCAACATTTGCAATGTTTGCCGCAGGCAGAGCCTTTGAACAGGTTAGAAACTCAATCGGCTATACAAAGCTTAATGTTAAAATCGGTGCTACTCACGCAGGTATTTCTGTCGGTGAGGACGGTGCGTCACATCAATGTCTTGAGGACATCGCTTTAATGCGTTCAATTCCTAATATGGTTGTTATAAACCCCTGCCGATGATATTGAGGCTATGCAAGCTGTTAAGGCGGCTATTGACCACGACGGTCCTGTATATATGAGATTCGGTCGTCTTGCCGTTGAGGACGTAAACAGTGAGGACTACAAGTTTGAACTTGGCAAGGGCGTTCAACTAAAGGATGGTAAGGACGCAACAATTATTGCAACCGGTCTTATGGTAGGTATGGCACTTTGAAGCGGCAAAAATGCTTGAAGAAGAAGGCATTTCCGCAAGAGTAATCAATATCCATACAATCAAGCCTATAGACGAAGAAATAATAACAAAGGCTGCTAAGGAAAACAGGCGCTATCGTAACAGCTGAAGAGCATTACATTATGGGCGGTCTTGGAAGTGCCGTTACGGAAGTGGTATGTGCAAATGCTCCTGTACCTGTTAAGATTATCGGTACTGACAGATTCGGTAAATCGGGTAAACCGGCTGAATTATTTAAGGAATACGGTTTAACTCCTGAAAATATCGTTAAAAATGTAAAAGATGCCATTGCAATGAAATAATCATTGGAGGTAAAATTATGAAAAAGTTATTGCTTGTGTTAGCAAGCTTGGCTATGATAATAGGTTTGTGTGCTTGCGGCGGTGGCGGCGGACTTTTTGCAAAGCCGACACCTACACCGATACCTGAAATCGACCCGGCGACACTTATCACAACTGATGATGTTGCACTAAATGCCGGATATACACCTGTTATTGAGGAATCAGGTACAAGTCGTAACGGTAATGTTGCGACAGTGCTTTACAGAAGTGAGCCTATAGGTCAAAATGATACTGTAACGGTTAAGGTTACACAGTTCACAGATACTATTGATTATCAAATGCTTTTTTCGACCAGTACGAACAGGAAAAAGTCAAAACGTTCTTCTGCTGAATTGGTTGAGGGTATAGGACAGGAATCGTATATAGCGTTTCCGACTATCCATGTGTACGACAAGAGGCTGTATAATTGAGATTACAGCCGGTTCGGGCAGTGACGATAATCAAAAGACTTTGCTTAAAAATCTTGCGATTACTGCGGCGGGTCGCTTGGAAAGCATAATTCCCGACAACACAGGTCAAAATAAAGAATAAAAACGAAAAGGATATTACTTTAGAGTGGTATCCTTTTTATTTTGACAATTTATAAAAAAAATTACACAAAAGGGGTTGATTTTTTTTGGTAACTATGATATAATCAAAAAAATTTGACATTTGGGGCGTTTTGTGTTATAATTATGTTGTTAAGATAGTGGTTAATGAGAAAGGCGGTAAGTAAAGATGTATAGTGTCGGCGATAAAGTTGTACATCCTATGCACGGTGCAGGTACAATAGAAGAAATCAAAGAAATAGAGATTGTCGGCAAAAACGTCAATACTATGTTCTAAAGTTTGCCATAGGCAATATGGTAACAAATGTACCGATAGAAAACAGTGAAGAAATCGGTATTCGTCCTTGTTATAGAAAAGCAGGAGGCAAAAAAGGCACTTCAATATTTTCGTGACGCGGAGCTTGAAGATGACGCGAATTGAATAAACGTCAGAGAGATAATCTTATTAAGATTAAGTCGGGAGATATTTATCAAGTGATTTTGGTATTGAAAGAACTGATGTACCGTGAAAAAAAAAAAAAGGTCTTTCAACAAGTGAAAGAAAGACTCTTACCAGTGCAAAACAGATTGTTGTAAGCGAACTTGTCCTGTCGGAAGTTGCCGATGTTAGTGACATTGAAAGCATTCTTTAAACGATACTGTTGACGCGTTGGTTTGATATGTGATTAAAAGTGCAGAGCTATGTTTTATGGCTCTGCTTTTTATTTTGAAAAGGATATATTATGAAAATAACAGCGGTTATAGTTGCAGGAGGCAAAGGCACAAGAATGGGTGCCGATAAAAATAAGGTTTTTCTTAAAATATTTGGACGTGAAGTGCTTTTATTATACAATTTCGGCATTTGAAAAAAAAATGATAAAATTGATGATATTATAGTTGTCACAGGCAAAATGATATCGAAGAATGTCAAATACTTGTTGACAAATACGATATAAAAACGGTATCATATATAACAGAAGGCGGTGCGACACGTCAGGAGTCTGTTATGAACGGACTGAAAAAAGCCGAAGGTGATATTGTGCTTATACACGACGGCGCAAGAGCGCTTGTGACAGATGATGAAATTAATAATTCTGTTGCGGATTGTATAAAATTCGGTGCGGCGGCGGTTGGTGTTAAATGCAAGGACACGCTGAAAAGTGCGGACAGTGACGGTTTTATAGCAGGAACTGTTGACAGAGAAAAAAACATTTATGATTCAAACTCCGCAGGTGTTTTATCTGGATAAGATACTTGATATGCACCAAAAAAGCACTTGACGAAAATTTTGTCGCTACTGACGATTGTATGATTGCCGAACATTACGGTGTTAAGATAAAAATAAGTGACGGAAATTATGATAATATAAAGCTCACAACTCCCGAAGATATGATAATCGGTGAAAGAATACTCAGAAAGCGAGGTATTACGGAATGAGAATAGGACAGGGATATGACGTTCATAAGCTTGTAGAGGACAGAGATTGTATAATTTGCGGTGTTAAAATACCGTATGAAAAGGGACTTTTGGGACATAGCGACGCAGACGTGGCACTTCACGCACTTGCAGACGCAATTCTCGGTGCGGCGGCACTCGGAGATATAGGAAAGCATTTTCCCGACACAGATGAAAAGTATAAGGGTGCGGACAGCCGTATGCTTTTGAGAGAAGTCGTAAAGAAAGTGGCTGAAAAGGGATATTCCGTGGGTAATGCAGATGTTACGATAGTGGCACAAAGACCGAAGATGTTACCGTATATTGAGCAAATGAGAAAAAATGTTGCAGATGATTTGAATGTCGGTATTGATGATGTCAATATCAAGGCGACAACAACCGAAAAACTCGGCTTTGAGGGCAGAGGTGAGGGGCATTTCCGCAACGGCGGTTGTATTATTGATATAGGGGGATATATGGCTTGAATATTTACGATTTTGATGAAACAATTTATGACAGTGACAGTACAAAGGATTTCTATTTTTACTGCTTGAAGAAATACCCTAAAAATATTGCTTAGTGTGCCGATTATGGCATGGACATTCTTTTGTACATTTTGGGAGTTAAAACGAAAACGCAGTTTAAGGAAAAAAATGTATAGATTTTTGACATATGTACCTGACATAGACAGTGCGTTAAACGATTTTTGGAATATAAATGAACACAAGGTTAAATCTTGGTACAAGGACAGACAAAAGGACGATGATATAATAATTTCCGCGTCACCCGAATTTTTTATTGAAACCGATATGCGAAAGATTGGGTATAAAAAATCTTATGGCTTCAAAGGTTGATAAGCATACGGGATTGTATGACGGTGAAAACTGTTGGGGAGAAGAAAAGGTTAAACGTCTTTATGAGAAATTTCCAAATGCTAAATGTGAGGAATTTTATTCCGATTCGCTTTCCGATACACCGCTTGCCGAACTTGCGGATAAAGCAATGATTATAAGAGGAAATGAACTTATTGAGTGGAATGAGTATAAACCGTCAAAATTAAAAATGTTCTTGTCAAGAGAATTTTTGTCGTTCCTTATTGTCGGCGGAATTAATACGGTGAGCAATGTAATTTTTTTCAACAATATATTCATTGTTTATTCCGAATACCACACTTGCATTTTTTCCCGGATATATAACGTCAAATGTGGTGTCGTATTTGCTGAACAGTAAGCTTACATTTAAAGAACGTTTGGGATTTGTTAAGTTTATAAAATTCTTTATATCGTATATTCCGAACTTCATAATACAGACAATTATCGTTTGGCTGTTTGATAATTTCATTCACGGTCCAAGCGTCATCGCTTACGCAATCGCCGCCATTATCGGCGTGCCTGTGACGTTTGTGTTTATGAAGATATTTACGTTTAAGAAAAAATGATTGATATTGTAGGGCGACCATTGGTCGCCTTTTTTTGGACGGTAATTCAAAAAAATATTATTCGTAGGGGCGACCATTTGTCGCCCTTTTGTATGGTCGTTAAAAATATAAAACAAAGCCACCACTCTGTCACTGCGTGACACCTCTCCTCAAGGAGAGGCTTGTTGGCTCCCATCGAGGGGAGCTGTCAACGCAGTTGACTGAGGGGTGGCTTAAAATTTTATTTCCCTAATTTATAAAAATCATCAAAGAAAGTCGGGTATGACACGCACGCGCAATCGCTCTCGTCAAGTGTTGATTCACCGTCGGCGAGTTGTGCAAGCACTGTAAGGCTCATAGCCATTCTGTGGTCGCCATATGTTTTGAAATCAGCACCGTGAATACTCTTACCGCCGTTTATAATCATACCGTCATCGGTTTCGGTAATATCGATACCGCATTTATTAAATTCGTCAACTACCGCACGAATTCTGTTTGTTTCTTTCACCTTTAATTTCCTGTGCGTCTTTAATAACCGTTTGACCGTCTGCAAAAACTGCCGCAACTGCGATAATAGGAAGTTCGTCAATAAGTCGAGGGATAATATCGCCGCCGACTGTTGTGCCTTTTAATGACGAAGAACGCACTGTAATATCCGCAACAGTTTCACCTGCCGAAGTATGTACATTTTCAAGTGTAATATCTGCACCCATATCCTTTAAAACGTCAATAATACCTGTTCTTGTAGGGTTTATACCGACATTTGTTACTGTAATTTGCGAGTTCGGCATAATTGCACCAAGTACCAAAAAAGAATGCGGCTGAAGAAATATCGCCCGGAACATCAACATTAAATGCCGTAAGGTCGTTTGTAGGTTTTACGGTAATATCAAGATTATCAACTGTTAAATCCGCACCCATAGCACTTAACATAAGTTCTGTATGGTCACGTGATTTTTCAATTTCGTGAATAACCGTTTCACCGTCTGCATAAAGTCCTGCAAGGATTATCGCAGTCTTAACCTGTGCGGACGCAACAGGCATTTTGTAGTCTATACCGTGCAATTTTGTACCTGTAATATAAAGCGGACAATATTCATTTTCGATTTTTTGCACCCATCATTGAAAGTGGTTGTACGACTCTGCCCATAGGACGTTTTTGAATAGACGCGTCACCCGTAATTGACGTATCAAAATTTTGGCCTGCCAAAATACCGCACAAAAGACGTGTCGTAGTACCGCTGTTGCCTGTATAAAGCATTTCATCAGGCTTTAAAGACCTCTTAGACCGTTACCGTGAACGGTTACGTTTTTCACCGTTTATATCTATATCAATTCCCATTTTTCTGAAACAGTCAATAGTTGAAAGACAGTCCGCACCCTTTAGAAAAACCGCTTATTTCGGTTACGCCGTTTGCAAGCGAGCCAAGCATAACGGCACGGTGTGAGATTGATTTATCGCCGGGAACTTTAATTTGTCCAACGGCTTTTTTATTTTCTGAATTACCATTTCTTATCCTCCGTATATTCCGATAACAAGACAAGGAACATCTTAATTTAGTTATAAAATAATTATATCATAAATAGGATATAAAGACAAGTTAAAATGCGTGGAGGGAGTTATGAAAAAAAAGCAGAGTTTTCTTACCGGTGCGGTAATACTTATGATAGCAAATGCAATATCAAAAATACTCGGTGCGGTATTTAAGATACCTCTTACATATATACTTAACGAGGACGGAATGGCGGTGTTTAATATCGCATTTGAGGTTTACATAATGTTTTTTATCGTTTATCATTTCGGGTTTGCCGTTTGCAATATCGAAAATGGTTGCGGAATCAAATTCAAGAGGAGAATACAGTAAAACCCACAGAATAGTGAAAATTTCAACAATATTGCTTGTGTGTATAGGCATTGTCGGAAGTGTCGCGCTTTATTTCGGCTCACCGTTTTTGCACTTGCAATGAAAGAAGAAAAGGCGATATATGCAATACAAAATGATTGCACCGTCAATATTTTTCGTTGCACTCGGTACGGCATATAAAAGTTATTATCAAGGTGTTTCAAATATGATACCGACCGCACTTTCACAAGTAACAGAAGCGATTGTTAAACTTGCGTCGGGATATTATTTAGCTGTACTTTTTTGAATTACGGCGTTGAAAAACAGCCGGCGGTGCAATAATGGGTGTAACGGCAGGTGAGATTATCGCAACGGCGATACTTATGATTATGTATTTTTACGGCAGAGATAAAAAAGTATGTAAAGTCCAAAAAGAGCGATACTGCGGAAATATTAAAAGAGCTTATGTCAATCGCATTGCCGCTTTTATGTGCGTCGGTGGTGGCGAATGCAATAAATGTGGCAGATACAACGCTTGTGCGGTCAAGACTTCTTGACGGCGGTTTTTCAAGTGATGAGGCAAGATTTTTGTACGGTGCGTACACCGGTTACGCACTTACCGTTTTTCATCTGCCTGTCGGAATACTTGCAACATTGGGTGTAAGCATACTTCCCTGTAATAGCCGGAGCGATAGCCGTAAACAACACAAATAAAGCACAAACCGCGACAGATATAGGAATACGTCTTGCGGTTATGCTTTCAATGCCTTGTGCGGTTATAATGTACTTGATGAGTAATGAAATACTTACTGTATTATTTCATAACAGTTCATCGTCCGCTATGCTTACGGCGATAGCACCGAGCGTTATTATGATGTGTGTGACGCAGATAACGTCCGCGATATTACAGTCGGCAGGGAAAATAATGCTGCCGTTTTTTACGGCACTTTGCGGAAGTGCGGTAAAATTATCTGTGAGTTGGTATCTTATAGCTATGCCCGAAATCAATATATACGGCTCGGCGATAAGCTCAAATATGGCATATATTCTTGTGATGATACTGAATTTAATCGCAATTCGCAAATGTTTGAGTTTAAAATTGAATATTACGGCAATAATTATAAAGCCTGCAATAGCGACAGCACTTATGTTCGGTGTTATGTATATTTCATCGAACTGTATTTCGGCGATATTGGGGGACGGATTCGTATATCTTGCCGTAATGTGCGGTATTGGTATGAGTGCGTATGTGCTTATGCTGTTTCTTACAAATGCAATATCGGTTAAAGAAGTACGAAAAAATACTTAAAGGATAGACTTGTAAAAAATAATGCGGGGTGATATAATACAAGAGATTGAAGAAAATATGAAAGGGATTTGTACGTGTGAAAAAAATATTCTATTGATGATTTACGCGATATAATGGTACAGCTAAGGGGCGAAAACGGTTGCCCGTGGGATAAGGTACAGACACATCAGAGCATAAAGAAAAGCATGATAGAGGAATGTTACGAGGCGATTGACGCGCTTGACAGCGGTGACGACCACGCATTCGCAAATGAACTCGGTGATGTACTTTTGCAGGTTGTGTTCCACGCAAGAATTGCGGAAGAAAGAGGAGCATTTGACTTTGATGATGTGGTAAACGAAATCTGTACAAAGCTTATTACCACGTCATACTCACGTTTTCGGCAAGGATAATGCGGTATCGGCAGAAGAAGCACTTGGACAGTGGGAGAAGAATAAGAAGAAAGAGAAAAAATCTTGATTCATATACGGCAATGCTTGAGGACGTACCGCACTATCTTCCGGCACTTATGAGAAGTGAAAAAATACAGAAAAAAAGCCGGCAGTGTGGGTTTTGATTGGGAAGAAACAGAACCGATATATGATAAGATTGCGGAAGAAATGACTGAAGTTAAAGAAGCGGTAAAAAACGGCAAATCAGATGAAATCGAAGAAGAATACGGCGATTTGTTGTTTGCGGTGGTGAATTTGGGACGTCATTTGAAGGTTACACCTGAAATTGCACTTACAAAAGCATCTGATAAATTCGTAAATCGCTTCAAGGAAATGGAAGAAAAAGCGGTTTCGGACGGTAAGGATATGGCAGAACTTTCGGCAAAAGAGCTTGATGAATTATGGGAATTTGTAAAAAGGCATAAATCTGCGAAAAAAAATAAGGTGAAATTGGCTTAAAATGGTGCAAAGCTATTGACAGAACTGAAAAAAATATAATAGAATTAGTTAATGAACAGCCGATTAACAAAAATTATGAAAAACGGCTGAATGAAATTTTTGAAAATTTTAGGAGGAAAAATCATGAACAAAACAGAACTTGTAGCAGCAGTAGCTCAAAAAGGCTGAACTATCAAAGAAGGACGCTGAAAAGGCAGTTGCAGCTGTAACAGCAGCTATTACAGACGCTCTATGTGCAGGTGATAAAGTACAACTTGTTGGTTTTGGTACATTTGAAGTAAGAAACAGAGAAGCAAGAACAGGTAAGAACCCTCGTACAGGCGAAGCTATTCAAATCGCTGCATCAAAGGTTCCTGCATTCAAGGCAGGTAAGGTTCTTAAGGACGTTGTAAACAACTAATTTAAGCGGTTTTATGATTTCATTACAGGGGTGTCGCATATGCGGTACTCCTGTTTTGTTTTTTTTAGACAGTCGACAGTCTAAAAAATAATTTTTAAGTTTCATTTAAGGAGATTATATTATGAGAATAGATAAATATTTAAAAGTTGCAAGACTTATAAAAAGACGTTCGGTTGCAAACGAGGCTTGCGACCAAGGCAGAATAACCGTAAACGGCAGAGTTGTAAAGGCGTCGTATGATGTTAAAGAAAACGATATTATAGAAATCAAGATGGGCGAGAGAATTATAAAAGTACAGGTTATGGCGATAGCCGAACACGTTTTGAAAAATGACGCGTCATCACTTTACAAGCCGTTGTCATAAATTTAAAACGAGGGACATATATTTAGTCAGAAACTAAAATCAGATTAAATATATGGAGGCGGTTTAAATGGCTCAAATGTCTAAAATCGAAAAAAGTATTTCTGAAAGCTTTGCGGAAAAGGAACACTCAATATCGCTTGTGAACAGGTCTAAAATGTCGCTTTCCGGAGTGAATGACGTATCTGAATTTTCGGACAGTCAGGTTATGCTGAAAACAAGTATGGGCGGACTTTGTATAAAAGGTAAAAATCTAAGTATAAATCAGCTTAATACCGATACGGGAATGCTTGACGTTAAAGGCGAGATACATTCGATACAGTATATAAACAAAGGCAAGGGACGGATTTTTTGCAGGTCTGTTCAAATGATAAGCCGAGAAGTATATGTATTTCTTGCGATGATTATATGCGGCGGTGCGTTGGCGGTTGTATTTGATATGCTCAGGGCAATGCGAATGGTTTTAAATCCGTCTGCGGTAATAGTTTCTGCAAGCGATATATTGTTTTGGATATTTGCGGCATTTGTCATAAAGTGCGGCGGCGTGGAATTTCAACAGCGGAATATTTAGGGTTTTACGAACCGCTTGGGATAATTTTGGGCGCTGTTTTCTACTTTTTTTGCTGTTTAGTAAATGGATTTTAAAGCTTTTTTTGTTTATATTTGAAAATATTTTGAAATTTGCTAAGTTTATTTTCAAAATACTCTCTTTTTGACACCGCCGAAGTTTTTTTGTATAAAATTTTAATAGTGCCTATAATTGGAGTTATAAAAAATAAACGACGGAAAGGTCATGATACCCATGATGAATGAATACAAAAACTTAATAATAAATTTTGTAAAGGAACATCAAAAGGGACTAAAAATAGCATTACTTGTATTTTTGGTAGGCGGAATGATATTTAAAGGTCTTATGCAAATTCCACAGATAAATGCAAGTAAAGCGGAAGTTGCAAAGCTGACAAACCAAATCGAATACGAACAGGAACGTCAGAAGGAAATTGAAGAATTAAAAGGCAAAGTTAATACCGATGAGTACATAGAAAAATGGCGAGCGAAAACTTGGTTTAATCAAGAGCAACGCTAAGGTTTTTTTTTGTGGACGTATCGGGTGAACAACAATAAACAGAGAGGAAAAACAAAATAATATGGTTTCAGTAGGTAGTATATTAGAGGGCAAGGTTGTAAAGTGTAATGCCGTTCGGTGCATTCGTGGATATCGGAAATAAACAGTCCGGTCTTGTTCACATATCCGAACTTTCTTCAAGATATGTTAAGGATATAAATGACTGCGTAAAAGAAAGGCGATAATGTAAAAGTAAAGGTCATCAAAATTGATGAGTCGGGAAAAATCAGTCTTTCCATGAAACAGGCAGAAGAAAAAAAGGAAAGAGCCCCAAGACACAGACAAGAGAACAAAGGTCCTATACGTCCTGCTGATATAGATTGGAGTGCGTCATCATCGGACAGTTTGTCGTTTGAAGATAAACTTTCAAAGTTCAAACAGGACAGTGATGAAAAAAATGCAGACATTAAGACGTAATAACGATTCAAAGCGTTCAGGCGGCTACAGCAGAAAGAACACTCATTCATTTTAATAGAATTTTGTAGGCGGAAAGGGTATTTTCCGCCTATTTTGCTATAAAAAGCAAATAAGGAGATTCAGATGGAATTATTGAAAAACAACAAGAGAATATTTCCGCTTATTGGGTGCGATTATAGTTTTTATACTTTCTTTTTCTGTACTTTATATGGGTGATAATATCGGACTTTCCGATAACGGCGATTTCAGAAGAGTACTGCTTGTAAATAATATGGAATATGAAAACGACAGCAATTATTATTATCTGTTCAAACAGGATTATAAGATGAAAGTCGAGGGTGCGGGATTTTGGGACAAGATAACGTATCTTTGTGAGTCTAACAGCGAAGAAGATATATATTCATCACCGCAGTTTATAATCATAAAAGCGTCTAAGGTTATGAACTTTGTCGCAAACAAAATAACTTCGCGTGATGAAACAACATACAATATTGCGTATTTGGCATTTATATACATACTTATGCTGTCAACGGCGGCATGGGGAATATTTACGTTTTTTTTGCGGATGAGCCGAGAAAAATGCAAATAGCTGTATTTCTGATATTTATATTTATATTTTGTGACGCGGGGTATTTGCTGTACTTCAATTCGCTGTACGGAGAACCGCTGCAATATGTGTCGCTTATGATACTTATTGCGTTGGGGCTTTTGATATACAAACGACCGACTATACCGAAAATAGCTTGCTTTTTTGTGGCACTGTACTTTTTTCGCAGGTTCAAAACTTGCGAATGTGCCGTATTCGGTTATAGTTTCGGTGCTTGCACTTTTTTGCATATTTGCGTAAGGGCAAGTTTTACAGAATAGGCGTGCTTATATGCGTTATTTTGGCGGCGGTTTGTATAACGAATTTGTATATGAGTATTCCGTCATGGATGCACTATGATACAACGTATCAGTCGGTATTTTTCGGTGCGGTCAAGGAAAGTGAAACGCCCGAAAAGGATTTAAAACAGCTCGGTATTGACGAAAAGTATTTACCGCTTGTTAATACTCATGCTTATATGGATGACGGTGAATATCCGATTGATATAACAACAGACAATTTCAGCACGATTTTTACGACAGAATATCAAAAGCGAATGTTGTGTTTTTTCTATTTAAGACACCCTGTAAGGTTCGTAAAGAAAATCGCTTTTTCGATAGAAAACGCGTCATGCTTAAGACCGCTTAATTCGGGTAATTCAGAAACGGTGCTAATGCAGTATTCAAACCGTTTCAGCCTGTGGAGCAATCTGCGAGTGGCGACAAAGTTTTTGTATAATCCGTATATCGTGTTTGCAATGGCGATTATAATGACGTTGTATGTTATATTTGTACACATATATCTTGTTAAAAATCATAAAGAAACCGATGAAAAAAAGGTTGTATATGATTATGGCAATGTATGTGCTTATAGTCGGATTGTGGATTAATATGTGTCTTCCGATTGTCGGAAACGGTGAGGCGGATATTATGAAACATATGTTCCTTTTTGCAAATTGTATGGACGTGCTTTTTTGCGGTAATTATTTTTAGGAATAGTAAATATGCAGCTGCGTAACAGGATTGCATCGATAGCGGCACTTGCCGTTGCGGTAGGAGTATTGCAGATTGAGCCGCCTAAGGAAACTATTGAATTCGGAACATATAACGGTCAGCCGCTTAAGTGGGAAGTAATGCAGGAATATGATGACGGCAGTAAGGTTATTGTTACCAAGGATTGCGTTACCGAAAGAATTTTTGATGACGAAAATAATATGTGGGAAACAAGCGATTTAAGACAATGGCTTAATTCCGACTTTATAAGTGAGTTCACAATGGACGAACTTGCAAGAATTGAGCCGAAGGAAAACGAAGTTATGCTTACTTATAACGACAGAGGACTTGCGGTGAGCGGTGACCATACTCATTATTGAGCGCTACAAGAAGCGAGGTTGCAGACCTTTCGGAAAGTGCGTATAAGTATTACGTTGATGATATGGTTTATATTCCGACACTTGATATGATGAAAACGATAGATGTACGCGGTTCGTATTGGATTTTATGCCCATACGGCTATAATGACAAAATGCAGAGATATATGAAGAATGACGGGTTTATTCTTCATACAAACGTAGATAATAATATAGATGGAGTGCGTGCGGCAGTAAGAATAAAAAGCGGAGTAAATACAGAGGTAACATATATGAAAAATGAAATGAATTTGACAATGCTCACGGATTTTTATGAGTTTACAATGATGAATGGCTTTTTTGCCGAGGATATAAGGATAAAATTGCATATTTCGATATGTTTTTCAGACGAGTTCCCGAAGACGGCGGTTTTGCCATAATGGCGGGCGTTGAGCAGATTATTGAATATATAAAGAGATTAACTTTACAGCGGAAGATATTGAATATCTTCGGAGTAAAGGAATTTTTAAAGAGGAATTTCTTAAATATTTGGAGAATTTTAAGTTTGAATGTGACGTATGGGCAGTGCCTGACGGTACACCGATATTTCCGGGCGAGCCGATTATTACGGTAAGAGGTCCTGTAATACAGGCGCAGTTTGTCGAAACGATGATTTTGCTTACGATAAACCACCAGAGCCTTATTGCGACTAAGGCAAACAGAATTGTAAGAGCCGCACAGGGCAGAGCTGTTATGGAGTTCGGCTCAAGACGCGCTCAGGGTTACAGTGCCGCAACTATCGGTGCAAGAGCCGCGTATATAGGCGGTGTTGCAGGTACGGCTTGTACTATTTCCGATGAACTTTACGGAGTGCCGGCACTCGGAACAATGGCACATAGTTGGGTACAGCTTTTTGACAGTGAATATGAGGCGTTTTTATGCGTATGCGAAGAATTATCCGACAGGCTGTACTTTGCTTGTTGATACTTATAATGTGCTGAAATCGGGTATACCGAACGCAATTAAGGTTTTTGATGAAGTATTAAAACCCATGGGAGCAAGACCTAAGGGTGTAAGAATTGATTCGGGCGATATAACGTATTTGTCTAAAAAAGTGCCGTAAAATGCTTGACGATGCAGGTTATCCGGATTGTCAGATAGTTGCGTCAAATTCACTTGACGAGTATATAATTCGTGATATGCTTTTGCAGGGTGCTAAGATTGATATGTTCGGTGTGGGTGAAAGACTTATAACGTCTAAGTCAGAGCCTGTATTCGGCGGTGTGTATAAACTTGTGGCGGTTGAAGATAATGACGGAAATATTATTCCGAAGATCAAGATTAGTGAAAATGTTGTAAAGATTACAACACCGGGATTTAAACAGGTGCATAGATTATATTCAAAGAGCGACAGCCGTGCGATTGCGGACGTTATTACAATGCACGGTGAAACTATCGATAACAACAAACCGTACACAATATTTGATCCCGAACATACGTGGAAGAAGAAAAACTGTTACGGACTTTTATTCACGAGAATTGTTAAAACCGATATTTGAAAAGGGTAAGTGCGTGTATGAATGTCCCGACCTTAATGTACTTCGCGAATATTGTAAAATGGAGATTGACGGACTTTGGGACGAGGTTAAGAGATTTGAAAATCCTCATACTTATTACGTTGATTTGTCGGAGAAATTGTGGAATTTAAAGCATACAATGCTTGAAGAATATCAAGATTGACAGAGGTTAAGAAAATAATGGATACGAAATTATTTCATACAGATGATAACGAAATTGCCGAGGCTGGCGAAATATTGAGAAACGGCGGACTGGTCGCATTTCCGACTGAAACAAGTTTACGGTTTGGGTGCGTCAGCTTTTGATTCGGACGCAGCTAAGAAAATTTATGCCGCAAAGGGCAGACCATCCGATAATCCGCTTATAGTGCATATATGCGATAAAGGGCAGATAAAAAAGATATTGCGGAGGAAATACCGGAAAGTGCAAAGAAAGTTATAGATAATTTTATGCCGGGACCCGTGACAATTATTTTAAAGAAAAAATCGGTTGTACCCAATGATGTTACGGCAGGACTTAATACTGTTGCAATACGTTTTCCGTTACATGAAACGGCTCAGAAACTTATAAAAGCGGCAGGTGTTCCGATTGCCGCACCGAGTGCAAATCTTTCGGGAAAACCGAGTCCGACAAAGGCAAAGCACGTTGTAAAGGATATGACGGGAAGAATTGACGCTATAATTGACGGTGGCGAATGTAATGTGGGTGTGGAGTCGACAATCGTTGATTTTACAGGTGAAAAGCCGGTTATATTAAGACCGGGGCGGCGTGACGTATGACGATTTGAAAGGCATAGGTCTTGACGTTGAAATAGATAAAAATATATTACATTCCATTGCGGCAGATGAAGTGCCGAAATGTCCGGGTATGAAGTATAAACATTATGCGCCTAATGCGGAAGTAACCGTTGTTGAGGGTGAAAAAAGAGGCGGTGCAGAGTAAGATAAAGGAACTTCTTGAACAGACTGAGGGGAAAGTAACGGGGAGTGCTTACAATGTACGGTGCAGTGTATGATAAAAGCAGTGATGCTTTCGGCAGGAAGTACAAATAAAGAGTATGCAAAAAACTTGTTTGCGGCATTGCGTGAATTTGATGAACTTGGCGTTGAAGTGGTATTTGCCGAATTTTCCGAAAAAGACGGCTACGGACTTTGCAGTGAAAAACAGATTGTATAAAAGCGGCGGCTCAGAGAGTAATCCACGTCTAAAACCGGAAAAATCGCCCACAGCACCACTTTTGCTTGGGGCGGTACAATTAGTAGGGGCGATCATTGGTCGCCCGCAAGAAACACCCCACAGTCGACGTTGTCGACAGCACCCCAATGGGAGCCTTTGCGGAAATTAGCGAATACCCAAAAGCCTCTCCTGAGGAGAGGTGTCACGAAGTGACGGAGTGGTGGCATGGCGGTACAATATGGGGCGATCATCGGTTGCCCGCAAGAAACACCCCACAGTCGACGTTGTTGACAGTTCCCCTCAATGGGAGCCTTGTGAAAGTCAGCGAATACCAAAAAAAAAAGCTCCTGAGGAGAGGTGTCACGATAGTGACGGAGTGGTGGCAAAGCGAGATACGTAGAGGCAATCATCGATTGCCCGAACAAGTGTGGTGGCATACCAAAAATACGAAAGGAGATACGAAATTTATGAATATATTATTTGTATGTACAGGCAACACGTGCCGAAGTGCGATGGCGGCAGCGATAATGGACAAAATCGCTGTTGAAAACGACCTTGATGTATTTATCGAATCAGCCGGAATATTTGCCGAGGACGGTCAAGGTGCAAGTGAAAATGCGATTAAAAGCACTTATGAAATACGGCATAGACTTATCAGGCCACAGAACACAGCCTGTAACGGAGGACCTTATAAAGCAATGCGATTTAATCCTAACAATGACAGAGGGACACAAGCAAAATACTTGAGCCTTTGGCAAAAGGCAAGGTATACACATTACTTGAATATGCAGGTTCAAGCGGTGACATATCCGATCCTTACGGCGGTGACCTTGAAGAATATGAAGAAGTTGCACAAGAGATTTATGACGCGCTTGTAGACGTTGCGGAAAAAATCGCAGATATGCAAAGTAAAAAAAAGTGATATGAAAAATATTACGATAACACGAATGACAGATGATGACGTTTCGGAAATTGCGGAGCTTGAAAAAAAGTGCTTTTGCAGTTCCGTGGTCGGAAAAATCTTTTCGCGACGAAATGCAAAACAAACTTGCGGTGTATTTTGTCGCAAAGGATAACGGTAAGTGTATCGGCTATGCAGGGTTTTGGAACGTGTCGGGTGAGGGTGATATAACAAATGTCGCGGTACTTCCCGAATACAGAAAAACGGAATAGGCAGTATGCTTATCAGTGAAATGATAAAAACAGCCGTTACATTAAAGCTGGAGCTTTTAACTCTTGAAGTCCGCAAAAGTAATATAGCGGCACAAGGGCTTTACAAAAAATACGGTTTTGATATAATAGGCGAGAGAAAAAGATATTACAGTGATAACGGTGAGGACGCTTGGATAATGACGAAAAGCTTTGAACCGTGTGAGGAGTGATAACGTGCTTATACTTGGAATTGAAAGTTCATGTGACGAAACTGCGGCAGCTGTCGTAAAAGACGGCAGAGAGGTTTTGTCTAACGTAATAAATATCGCAGATAGCATTGCATAAAAAATTCGGCGGTGTTGTACCGGAGGTTGCGTCAAGACGACACATTGAAACGATTGACGCGGTTATAGACGGGGCATTGAGGAGGCAAACGTAACATTTGACGATATTGACGCGATTGCGGTTACATACGGTCCGGGTCTTGTCGGTGCGTTGCTTGTCGGAGTATCAACGGCAAAAGCACTTGCGTTTGCACTTAACAAACCGCTTGTGCCGGTACATCACATAAAGGGACACATAATGGCTAATTTTGTGGCACACAAAGATTTAGAACCGCCGTTTGTATGTCTTGTTGCGTCAGGCGGACACAGTCATATTGTGAGCGTTGAGGATTACACGCATCTTGAAATAATGGGCAGAACACGTGACGATGCGGCAGGTGAGGCGTTTGACAAAATAGCTCGTGTGCTTGGTTTGGGTTATCCGGGCGGTCCGCTTATTGATAATCTTGCCAAAGAGGGTAATCCGAAAGCGGTTGATTTCCCACGCGTGAGAATGGATAAAAATTCGCTTGATTTCTCATTCAGCGGTGTTAAAACAGCGGTCATAAATTATCTTCACAAACTTGAACAAAACGGTGAAGAATATAATAAAGCCGACATTGCCGCAAGCTTTCAGGATGCGGTTACGGACGTTTTGTGTGAACACACGATAGAGGCGGCAGAACAGAAAAACAAACAGCAAGATTATCGCACTTGCAGGCGGTGTTGCGTCAAACAGTGCGTTGCGTGAAAAAATGACAAAACTTGCAGGCGAAAAAGGGCATAAAAGTTGTATATCCGGAGCCTATACTTTGTACGGATAATGCAGTAATGATAGCCTGTGCGGGATATTACGGTTATCTTGAAAAGAATTTTGCGGATATGACGCTTAATGCGATACCGTCACTTTCATTATAAGGGGACACTAAAAACAGGGACACTAAAAGGAATATTGAATATGGAAAAATTATTTGTTGATTTAGGAAAAAAAATCATACGATATACTTTTTTTTCGGATAGCTTTAACGGCTTTGCAAAAAGCAATGTCGGATATAAATGCACCGAAAAAATTACTTGTTGTAACGGACAGTAACGTAGAAAAACTATATGCCGACGAAGTAAACGATTTACTTATAAAAACGGCTACGATTCAAAAAATATACGCATTTACGGCAGGTGAAGAAAACAAGGGTATGGATACAATACTCGGCATATGCGGTGCGTGTATCGAACACGAAATGGACAGAAAAAGTATGATTGTTGCACTTGGCGGCGGCGTGGTAGGAGATATGGCAGGATTTGCCGCGGCAATATTTATGCGCGGTATTGATTTTGTGCAAGTGCCTACAACACTACTTTCACAGTCGGACAGCTCTGTCGGCGGAAAAAAGGTATTATTGACTTTATGGAAAGCAAGAATATTTTAGGTGCTTTTCATCAGCCGAAACTTGTGTACATAAATGTGGCAACTTTGAAATCACTTCCGAACGAACAATTTGTTTCGGGTATGGGGAGAGGTTATCAAGCACGGAATTATAAGAGACAGCGAGTTCTTTTTGATTATATCGAGAAAAACAGCGACAAGATAAAAACACTTGACAATGAAACGCTTATAAAGATGGACAAGATAAATTGTTCGATTAAGGCTGACGTTGTTGAGCAGGACGAAAAAGAAAACGGACTTCGTGCAATTCTCAATTTCGGTCATACAATCGGTCACGCGGTCGAATCGGCATATGATTTTAAGATGACTCACGGTGAGTGTGTCGGAATCGGTATGGTCGGTGCATCGTATATTGCGTATAAACGAAATATGATTGATGAAAGTACATTAAATCGTATTGAGAACGTACTTGATATGTACGGTTTTAAAATTCGCGTTGATTTGCCTGAAAAAAAGAGGTTGTTTACGGCTATATGCAGAAGGACAAAAAAGAAAATTGCAGGTAAATTAAAATTTGCTTTGCCGACAAAAAGTCGGCGAGGTTATGCAGACGACTGATGTTTCAAAGACCGAAATATTCGCTGCATTCGATTATATTACAAAATAAGGAGATTATATATGCTTTGGCTTATTATTGCGGTGCTTATAATTATAGCCGATCAAGCGGTAAAATACTTGGTTGTTTCGGGGTATGAATGTAGGCGATACCGCATTTTCGATACTGAATTTATTTGATATAACATATATTCAAAATAAGGGCGCGGCATTTTCATTACTTTCGGGAAAACTCGCTTTTGAGTATTATTTCGGTTGCATTTTGTATCTGTGCGGTAATATACTGGATAAAGAAAAAAGCCGACACATCCGCTTTTGTGTACATCGATTACAATGATGTTTGCGGGTGCATTCGGCAATGCAATAGACAGAATTTTCAGAGGTTTTGTTATTGACTATATACAGACGTCATTTATAAACTTTCCGGTATTCAATATTGCCGATATAGGTATAACAGTCGGTGCGATATTGCTTGTGGTTTATTTTATTTGGTTTGATAAAGAGGATAAAAAATGCAGACGTTAAAAATTAATGCGGCAGAGAAAAACAAAGGCGAAAGACTTGATAAATTCATTGCAGACACAATTCGGATATTTCGAGAAGTTATGCGGCAAAATTATGCGAGGACGGTTTTGTGCTTTGCGGAGAAAAAACAGCTTTTAAAGAAATATAAGATTTTGGGTACGGAGGAAATAACGATAAATGTACCCGAACCCGAAGAACTTTCTATTGAGCCTGAAAATATACCGCTTAATATCGTATATGAGGACAGTGATGTTATTGTTGTGAACAAACCGCAGGGACTTTGCGTTCACCCCTGCACCGGGTAACGAGAGCGGTACGCTTGTAAACGGTCTTGTCTACCATTGCGGTGACGAACTTTCGGCAATTAACGGTGTGATCCGTCCCGGTATTGTGCATAGAATTGATAAGGACACGTCGGGACTTTTTTGATAGTCGCAAAAAATAATGAGGCACATTTGAAGTTGTCGGAACAGCTTAAAGAACGCAAAAGCGATGCGTAAATATGTTGCACTTGTAAACGGCAATATAAAAGAGGACAGCGGCACAATAAATAAGCCTATCGGCAGAAATCCGTCTGACAGAAAAAGAAAATGGCTGTTGTATTCGGCGGACGTGAGGCGGTTACGCATTTTAACGTACTTGAACGGTTCGGACAATATACACTTGTCGAATGTATCCTTGAAACAGGCAGAACACATCAGATAAGAGTGCATATGGCGTCAATCGGTCACAGCATAGTAGGCGACCCGCTTTACGGAATTAAAAAAAAGAAAAGTTCAATTTAAACGGTCAGTTGCTTCACGCAAAACGATTGGTTTTGTACACCCGCGGACAGGCGAAATGATGGAATTTACAAGTGATATACCGGAGTATTTTTGAAAATGTACTGAAAAGTTGAGAAAAAGATAAACTTTTTAATAAATACACTTGCAATTTAGTGACGAAAAAGGTATTATAATATTATATAAAGTTTTAGGAGTGATTACATAATGTTAGAATTGTGTGTTATTTTCGGCGGACAGTCACCGGAACACGAAATTTCAAGAAAATCGGTTACATCGGTTTTAAATAACCTTAATAAAGATAAATACAATATTTCAACAATAGGAATTACAAAAAAACGGTGCATGGTATCTGTACACAGGTGACTATGCAAAGATTGAAAGCGGAGAATGGGAACAGGATACGGAAAACAAGAAGAAGGCAATTCTTTCTCCTGATGCAGAGGATAAGGCTATACTTGTTTTTGACGGCGATAAGGTTACGAAAATTCATCCCTGACGTTATTTTCCCTGTACTTCACGGTGAGTTCGGCGAGGACGGAACAATTCAAGGTCTTTTGAACTTTCGGGAATACCTTATGTCGGTATGGGCGTAATGGCGCCTGCAAACGGTATGGATAAGACTTCATCAAAAAAATCGTGTTTGCAAGTGCAGATATTCCGCAGGCTGATTGGGTTGTTGTAAATAAAACAGACAACTTTTTGAAGATAAGATGGATGAAATCGAAAACAAGCTTGGTTATCCTTGCTTTGTTAAGCCTGCAAGAACAGGTTCGTCTGTCGGAGTGGGTAAGGCTCACGACAGAAAAGAATTAAAAGCCGCACTTGAAAATGCCGCACAGTTTGACAGAAAAATACTTGTAGAAGAAAATATCGACGGTCATGAGGTTGAATGTGCCGTACTTGGTAATGAGGACGTAAAAAGCCGCAACAGTAGGTGAAATTATGCCGACTGTTGAATTTTATGACTTTGACGCAAAGTACAACGACAACTCAACAGAACTTCAAATTCCTGCCGATCTGCCTAAAGGAAACAATCGAGCAAATCAGAGAGTATGCCGTAAGAGCGTTTAAGGCACTTGACGGCAGCGGACTTTCAAGAGTTGACTTTTTGTTAAGCACAGTGACGGAAGTGTTGTATTAAATGAAATCAACACACTTCCGGGGTTTACAAACATAAGTATGTATCCGAAACTATGGGGTTGCTGTCGGTATAGAATACAGCGAGCTTTTAGACAAACTTATCGAGCTTGCGGAAAAGAGAGTAAAATAATGGATAACAAATGTATAGGTGTTTTTGATTCAGGACTTGGAGGACTTACTGCCGTAAAAGCAGATAATAAATGAGTTACCGAAAGAGGACATTATATATTTTGGTGATACGGGCAGAGTTCCTTACGGCTCGCGTTCAAAAAAGAAACGTTGCTTAAATATACAAGAGGTGACATACGTTTTCTTAACACATTTGATGTGAAAATTATAGTTATCGCTTGCGGAACTGCAAGTTCTGCGGCATTGCCTGCGATTAAGGACGAATTTGACGTGCCGATTATCGGCGTAATTGACGCGGCTGTTTATGCGGCGGTAAGAGCGACAAAGAACAAGAAAATCGGCGTTATAGGTACGGCGGGAACAATCAAAAAGCGGTGAATACGAAAAGCAGATAAAGGCATATGACAGCGAGATGCAGACTTTGCAAAGGCTTGCCCTATGTTTGTACCGCTTGTTGAAAACGGATATTTCGATACGGAGGTTACGAGAATTATCGTGGCGGAATATCTTGAAGAAATAAGAAATCAAGGTGTTGATACACTTATTTTGGGCTGTACGCATTATCCTTTGATTGAAAAGGTTATAAGAGAATATATGGGTGATGACGTTACACTTATAAATTCGGGCGCAGAGGTTGCAAAGTATTTAAAAAGAAACTTACAAAAAGAAAACCTTTTGCATGACGGCAAGTGTGACGAAAATCAATACAGATATTATGTAAGCGATGATATATCAAGCTTTGAGGAGCTTGGCGGAATTTTCCTTGAAAGAGAAATTAACGGACAGGTGAATAAGATTGACATTGAAAAATACTGATAACGAATATCGTATAACGGTCAGCAACAGACAGACGATTGATTCGGAAACCGACACAATAGAAGAAACGGCTTACGGAAATTACACCGAAAAAACGGTAAGCAGTATATAACGTTACAAAACAGAAAATGACGGAGATAAAATTTCGTCTATGATAAAAATAGACGGCAACGAGATACTTATAAAACGTACGGAAGTGTAAATTCGTCAATGACGTATAAAGGTTGATACAAAAGAAAGAGTTTTTGTATCATTTGCCTTACGGCACAGTGCCGATGGAGATTGAAACGCAAAGAATAGTATCAAAACTTGACGAGAACGGCGGAACTATCGAGCTTGTTTATACACTTACGGTACAGGGCGAAAAATATTTTAACGATATGAAAATAACGGTAAGTAAGAGGTAGTGCATATGAAAGAAGAAATTGACAGCGGCTGTTTTGTCTGTTGTTATGTTGCTTATGTCGGGAAGTGTTTTTGCGGCTGGAACAGAAACAGCGGAAGAATCAAAATACAGCGGTGAATACGGTGCATTTGAACAAATGGCAAAATACGTTGCCGAAAGATATATAGACGATTCACTTACGGAAGAAGAAATAATGAAACAGGGTCTTTCAAAGTTGCTTTGAAAATAATGACCCATTGTTGGTGCAGTTGTTAAAGTCAATGCTTGAAAGCCTTGATGATTACAGTGAATTTTACACTCCGGAGGAGTATATAAGGCATTTCAGGATAAATTAAATCAGAATTTTTACGGTATCGGTATATCAATGAAAATGTCTGATGACGGTTATGTTGAAATTGTGGGTTTTTCTCAATGAGGACAGTAAGGCTGAAAAAAAAGCAGGACTTAAAATCGGCGACAAGATTTGCAAGGTTGACGGCGAGGACGTTACGGGCTGGAGCATATCCGAAGTGCGTAACAAAATAATCGGCGAAGAAAATACAAGCGTCAGAGTTTCCGTGTTGCGTGACGGGGAAGAACTTGAATTTATAACAACGCGTGTTGCGGTACATGAAAATTCCGTTAATTCGGCTGAATTGAAGGGTAATATAGGTTATATTCAAATTACAACCTTTAATTCGACAACTACCGATGAATTTACAGATGCACTTGATTGGATGCGTGAAAAGAATATTAAGAAGATAATTCTTGATTTGAGAAATAACGGCGGCGGTCTTGTATCGTCATCAGTTGAGATTGCACAGCAGATTGTTAAAAAGGTAAGATAATCGACGTTAAATTCAGAGATACAAAGTATAACGTTACATATGAATCAAAGCTTGATAAGCCTGAATTTGACTTTGCGGTACTTGTAAATGAGCATACTGCTTCTGCGTCTGAAATTCTTGCAAGTGCAATTCAAGATTCAAAGGGCGGTACTCTTATCGGAACAAAGACTTTCGGTAAGGCGGTAATTCAAAATACATATCCGCTTTCAAACGGTTCTGTTTTTAAACTTACAACAGGTCAGTATGTGACAAGAAACGGTAAGGAAATAAACCATATCGGACTTACACCTGATGTTGAAGTTGAAAATACTACAGACAGAATAGATACATCAAAGTATACGCCGTTTGATTATACAACAAAAACAATCATACGGTAATTCGTCCGATAATGTTAAAGCCGCAAAGGAAAAGACTTTATCTGTTTGATTTCTATAACGGAAATACGGACAGTGATGTATTTGACGATGAATTGAAAACTGCGATAAAGGACTTCCAAAAGCAAATGATTTGCTTTCATACGGAGTCCTTGACATACCGACTCAAAAGAAAATTGAAAAAGTTTTTTCAAAGATTGAAGTGACAACAGACAATCAGTTTGAAAAAGCATACGAATTGATGGGCGGAAATTTAGAAGATTTGAATTAGACATTACTTAGACAACAGAGCAAAAAAGCTCTGTTGTTTGCGTTAAAGACTAAAAAATATTCCCATAGACATTTTGGAATAATTAAAATTACTCTGAAAAAGAATATAGTTAGAGTATTAAGAAATGTCCGAGGAATAGATATGAATAGTGTAATAATGATAACACAGTTTTTCTTTACACTTGTTATAGGAATGTATTTTTTTCACAAAGCTGAGGAATGAAAAAAAAAGAGCGACAGTGAAACCCTTTGCAAACAATTCAAAAAAGAGGCTGAACACCTTAATTGTATGCGTCATATACATTTATCTGAACCTGTGACGGAAACGGCAAGACCTAAAAACGTGAATGAAATAATAGGTCAGGACGACGGAATAAGAGCGATAAAAGCGGCACTTTGCGGTCCTGACCCACAGCATATTTTTGATATACGGACCGGCGGGCGTCGGCAAAACGGCGGCGGCAAGGGTGGCGTTGAATGTGCAAAGAAAAGTAACGGCACACCGTTTTCAAAAAATGCGAAGTTTATCGCAACAGACGCAACGATAATGCGATATGATGAAAGAAGCCTTGCCGATCCGCTTATCGGCTCGGTACATGATCCGATATATCAAGGTGCAGGCGCATACGGCGTTGCAGGTGTACCGCAGGTTAAAGAGGGAGCGGTGTCAAAGGCTCACGGCGGAGTTTTGTTTATAGACGAAATCGGCGAATTACAGACTTGCCAGATTAACAAGCTGTTAAAGGTGCTTGAGGACAGGAAGGTTATGTTTGAAAGTGCATATTACAGCGAAGAAAACAAAAAATCCCAACGTATATACACGATGTATTCAAAAACGGCATACCTGCAGATTTCAGACTTATCGGTGCAACAACCAGAAAACCGGAAGAAATTCCCGAGGCTGTTCGTTCAAGATGTGTCGAAATTTATTTTAACCCTTTGACAAGGGATAATATAGAAAAAAGATAATTTACGGTGCGGCTGAAAGAATAAAAATCAATATAGAACAAAAATGCGGTTGAGATGATTGCACGTTATGCGAAAAACGGCAGAGATGCGGTTAAAATTCTTCAAATGGCTAAAAATATTATATTTCTTGACAACAGAAGAAACGTAACTTTGGACGATATTGCGTGGATTTTAAAAACGTGTCATTATACAAACGGATATATAAGCAGTGATGAAAAAATAATTGATATATCGGTCATAAAACCTAAATAAAAAACTGTAAAAAAACAGTTGAAAATTATACGAAAAAATTATATAATAGTAATATTAATCTTATAGGAGTGAAAACGGATTGGAAAAAGAACTAAAACGTGTGTCGGTAGTGCCAATGCGTGGAATGGTTTTGTTCCCTCATATGACGCTTAATTTTGACGCGGCACGAGAAATGTCCATAAAAGCACTTGAAAGTGCTGCTGAAAATGATTCAATAGTATTCCTTGCGGCGCAAAAAGGATTATACAATAGAACAACCGACTGTTGACGATATATACAGTATAGGTACGTTTGCGGTTATAAAACAGGTTATGCGTATGCCCGGCGGTATAACAAGAGTTATAGTAAAGGGATTGGAACGTGGAATTATTGAAAATTTCATTTCCGAAAAACCGTTTTTTGAGGCGGAAGTACAGGAATTTGACGATTTGTACGAAGAAAATCATCCTTTAAAAACAGGCTTATATAAGACGGCTTAAAAAGTCTTACGAAGAATATTTCTCTCAAAATCCAAAAAACTTACAGCCGATAATTTTATGGCGGTTATGGGTATTGAGGAAATAGGCGAACTTTTGTGATGTGATTGCCGCAAGTCTTGAAATTGACACAAAAGAAAAACAGGAAATTTTATCTGAATTTGATTCATATGACAGAGCGGAAAAACTTATAATTACAATACAAAATCAGCTTGAAGTATTGAAGTTGGAGCAACAGCTTGCACAGAAAGTCAAAGAAAGAATTGACAAAAAATCAAAGAGAATATTTTTTTGCGCGAGCAATTAAAAGTGATACAGGACGAACTTGGCGATACCGACGGCATAAAGGCGGAAGTAGAAGAATATAAGCAGAAAAATAAACAAATTGAAAACCGTCAAGGATACGAAAGAAAACTTATGAAAGAAGTTGACAGGTTTTCAAAGATGCCGCCGTCGTCGGCTGAAAGTTCGGTGATTAGAAATTATCTTGATACTGTTTTAAGCCTTCCTTGGAACAAGCTGTCAAAGGAAAGCTTTTGATATTAAAAAAATGCTGAAAAGATATTAAATGAGGATCATTACGGACTTGAAAAGGTCAAGGAACGCGTGCTTGAATATCTTGCGGTAAGACAGAACACAAAAAGGCAAAAACGGTACGATACTTTGCTTTGCGGGACCTCCGGGAGTGGGTAAAACGTCGGTTGCAAAGTCAATCGCACGTTCGCTCGGCAGAAAATATGTCAGAATATCTCTCGGCGGTATTCACGACGAATCAGAAATCAGAGGTCACAGAAAGACTTACATAGGCGCTATGGAGGGCAGAATTATAGCGGCAATGAAAAGAGGCAAAAACAAAAAAAATCGCTTATTTTGCTTGACGAAATTGATAAAATGGGTGCGGATTATAAAGGTGATCCGTCAGCCGCACTTTTGGAAGTGCTTGACTATGAACAAAACGGAACATTCCGCGACCATTATATTGAAGTACCGTTTGATTTGTCACAGGTGTTGTTTATCACAACAGCAAATTCACTTGATACGGTTTCAAGACCGTTGCTTGACAGAATGGAAATCATTGAACTTTCGGGTTATACAAGCAATGAAAAAATTCCATATTGCAAAGGATTATCTTGTGAAGAAATCTATGAAAAATAATGGGCTTGATGACAATGATTTGACAATTTCAGATGACGCGATTGAGGCTGTAATCGGATATTACACTCGTGAGGCAGGCGTCAGAAAACTTGAACAGCAAATAGGTAAGATATGCCGTAAGGCGGTTAAGAAACTTCTTTGAAAACACCGAAAGACCGATAGAGGTTACAAAGCAAAATCTTGAGGAATATCTCGGTAAGGAACGTTTCCATTTTGAAAAAAAATGAATGAGCAGGACGAAATAGGTGTTGCAAGAGGATTGGCTTGGACGTCCGGTAGGCGGTGACACGCTGTCGATAGAAGTTAACGTTATGCCGGGAAGCGGAAAAGTCGAACTTACAGGTAAGCTCGGCGATGTTATGAAAGAAAGTGCAATGGCGGCAATCAGCTACATAAGAGCAAATTCACAAAAACTCGGTATTGCGGAAAATTTCCATAAAACAAAGGATATACATATTCACGTGCCGGAAGGCGCAGTACCGAAAGACGGTCCGTCAGCCGGAATAACAATGGCAACGGCAGTTGTATCGGCGCTTACAAAAAATCCTGTAAGAAACGATATTGCAATGACAGGTGAAATCACGCTTAGAGGCAGAGTTCTTCCGATAGGCGGTTTGAAAGAAAAGTCGCTTTTTGCGGCATTCAGAGCAGGAATAACCGATATTATTATTCCGAACGAAAACAAAGCCGATATAGACGATGTCCCTAAGGAAGTAAGAAGCAAAATCAATTTCATACCTGTAAAGAGTATGGATACTGTACTTGAAAATGCTTTAAGATAAGTGAAGAAAGGAATGATATAAATTATGAATATACATAATGTTAGCCTTACAATTTCCGCAGTACGTCCAAACCAATACCCAACGACAGGTTATATGGAGATTTGCATTTGCCGGACGTTCAAATGTCGGTAAATCTTCGATGATAAATAAATTGCTTAACAGAAAATCGCTGGCGAGAGTATCGGGTACACCGGGTAAAAACAATTACGATTAATTTTTATAATATCGACGATACAATTTATCTTGTTGACTTGCCGGGTTACGGATATGCACAGCGTTCAAAGTCCGAAACTGAAAAGTGGGGCAAGATGATGGAGGATTATCTTGCAAACCGTGAACCGCTTGTGCAGACGATATTGCTTGTTGACAGCCGTCATAAGCCGACTAAGGACGATATAACAATGGCAAATTGGATTCGCCATTATCATACGAATTTGATAGTTGTTGCAACAAAAATGGATAAGCTTAAAAAGAGAGATTGAGCCGAATCTTCAAAGGAATTTGGGAAACTCTTGAAATGGGCGAAGATGATATTCTTGTACCGTTTTTCAACACAAGATGATGAAGGCAAATATACTGTATGGGATATGATTGAAAAATGATGCGTGCAGGTGAGCTTTATTACAGTGATGATGAAGAAAGCGAAGAAACAGAAGAATTAAAAAATAGAGATATAATTCTATTGAAATGCCACCCCTCAGTCAACTGCGTTGACAGCTCCCCTCGATGGGAGCCTAAAAGACTCTCCTTAAGGAGGTGTCTGCCACGAAGTGACGGAGCGGTGTCGATTATCAGTATTCACTATAGTTTGTAGGGGCGATCATTGGTCGCCCAAAACGGAGTATCAGATAAGAGGAATAGAGAAAAGATAACAGATGGAAAGTAGGGGACGTCGAGGTCGCAATTTACTGCGATTGGCACACTTGACAACCCACAAAATACACATCACACAAAAAACGGAACTGAGATGTTCCGTTTTTTACGGAAACAAATGGAACAAAATTGAATTATTTAACGTCTAAATAAATATAAATATACAAAAGGAGGACGAGGAATTGAAGAAAAATATTAGCAATTATAGTATTGCTTTGTGCATTGGGGGGTAAGTGAATCGGCGGCAGATATGACATTTACGCCTGAAGGTGAAGCAAGTGGATTTACTGCAACAATCCCGAAGCAATCAGAAATCAAGACTTAATGAACAGTGACGACAATCCGCCGTCATATATTATGAACAACGAAAATCTTGAACCGGATTTATATGACTTTCTTATTTGTCATATAAATTACACTGACAGTAACGGCGGTTACGGTGCAGGATATGAAATTGAAGTTGATGTTGAACTTACAGCTGTTGAGGACAGTGAAATAACTATAAACAAAGCCTTTTTTTTGAGGCTGTTGAGGACGAGTCGTTTATATTCAGTGACGGAACGTGGTCAAAAGAAACAAACAAATTCGGTTGCATTAACGGACTTGCGTCAATGCTTGGTGTAAACCTGTCACAATTAAACGGTGCTTGGTTATACGAGGCAAAGCCATATGAGCCTGTAACTGTTGAACTGAAAAAAAAAAAGGCGAAACAATATGGCTCAGCGACTATATGGACGATTACACAAGTATCGGCTATCACAAGCCGTCACAGATACTTGGAGAATTATCACTTAATTACGGCAAAATGAATTTTAATGTTGCGGCATTCAAAACGGGTGATGAATTAAAGGACAGAAGCAGTTTTGACCCGAATGCAAAAGTTCGGAAAATATTCATACACAAGAACGGAAAAAAAGGTATTGCCGATTCAATTCAAAGGTTAATGTTGACCTTGAATATACTATTGACAATACATACAAAGACGGTGAGTATATAAAAAACAAAGTATTTAATCAATATCAGCCTGACGGCTATGTTACGGACGCGTGGTGCACCAATCTTAATCCGCAGGACGATATTTGGTCGAAAGATATATCTGTACAGTCGGACTTGCTTACTTTGACATACAAAGATGATTCAAAAACTTGATTATTACGGCTCTAATGTAAAGGAAAAAGAAAAAAATAATTTATGGATATGGGATCCGTATCACAGTGATACCGCGGAATATCCGGGTGCGTCAACTTGGTACAACAGAGAGGACTATGTTCCCAATTATGAACTTTCCGTTAAACGCAGTAATCAAGGCTACGGTTGCAGTATGGGCAACTATTGCGTAACAGAGGCATATAATTTAAAAGTTAAGAACGTAACGAATAAAGATAAGTATTTTGAATACGTTGCCGAAACTTCGTCCAATATTGCGGTGTATGTTGAGGACGAAAAACGGCAAGCACAGCGGTCTTTTGAAAGACGAGTCAAGTCCTGCTAAAAAAGATACAATGGCAAGTGTATTAATTCCGGCAAACAGTGAAAAAGGAATTTTCGATTAATATGGTATTGCCTATAAATTACGTCGGCGGTATAAGAAATTCATTCAGAGTATGCAATGAAAGTCATATTGATAAGTATTACGAAGATTATGTCGATGAACCGAGAGCAGAGCAAGGACCGATTACAACAGGTGTCTTGGCATCGGAAGTAAGGGACGAATTGCCGCAGGAAGTAAAGGATATTATAAACGGTAATTATGACAGTTACGAACTTTTTGAAAACAAATACCGGATATATGTTAAGATGGATTGAATGGGACGGCTGTCCTTATTACTACACTTCAGAGTGGGGCAAGGTAAAGACAATTTACTATCTTGACAAAAAAATTATAAAAATAAAAGATAAGTATGAATTTGATAAACTTATTCAGCTTGCCGTTTATTATGACGGATATTACTATGTTGAGGACGCAGACGGAAACAGATTTAAGTCGGCAGACGGTCAGAAGTGGGAGAACTATAATCATCGTATGCCGCTTGCAAATATAACATTCAATAAATCAAAGCCGTCAAAGTGGGCAGAAAAAGAAGTTAAGAGAGCGTATTCGCTTGATGTTGCACCGTACAGATACAAAGATACACTTGTGTATACGGACAATATGACGCGTGAAAAGTTCTGCATAATTTTGCAAATATGCTAAAGGCAAAGGATAAATTGCCGACAGAGCAGAATGTCAAATTCAGCGATACAACAAGAAAAGAAGTTTCGCTTTTTTTGGGTACGGCAGGAATTATAAGCGGTTATGAGGACGGTACATTTAAACCTAATAATTCGATTACGCGTGAAGAGGCGTCGATGCTTTTGTATAAGACAGCACAGTATATGGGGGTATAACGATTTCTATGAGGATTACAAATTGTCGGATTATAAGTATGCCGATGATGAAGAAATAGGCGAGTGGGCAAAAGAGGCTGTTTATCAGATGAACAAAGCCGAGATAATGACAGGTATGGGCGATGATATGTTCTCACCTAAATCAAATTATACAAATGAACAGTCAATCTCAACTATTATGAGATTATACGATTTGCAGAATAAACCTAAATCAACACCAACGCCAACTTTAGCTCCGATACCTGAGCCGACAGAAGTACCGACAACAGAGGAAACAGACATTCCTGAAACAGACGGCGGAGAAACAACAGTTCAAGAAAATTAACAAAAAGTATCCCTCA
>VOFK01000324.1_pt1 | contig 39575 bp, 62 predicted proteins | sample 5384121 | NCBI WGS metagenome assembly VOFK01 (sample SAMN12384730, study PRJNA508395) | human gut metagenome | isolation source: healthy gut J | host: Homo sapiens | reverse complement strand
GATGGTAAAAACAGTAACGATGGATTTAATTCAACTTTTTCACATTAAAACTCGCTTTTCAAGTGGCATAGACGTTTCGGATATTTATTTCAGTTACGAAAAACAAGACTATTTGCTCAATTGGTATTGCGGGTTACTATGGGGTAGGTGGCATTTCTCCCGATGTGTACAAATGGTTTGCCTGTATTTAACGATTATGTTGCATTCAAAAGAGGCATCCTTTTTCGATTCTTCGAACCCGTCATTAATTTATCATGGCGCAAACAGGTTGTTACGTGGTGTTCATCATCAAAAAATTGTGGTTATAACTCTAACTTAGCTTTTATTGATAGGTTCATCGCTGACATCTTCTGGGCAATTATATCCGTTTATCCGACGCCCGTGACTTTGCCGAGCAATCTGAAAACCTTTTTGATTATCTTGACGGAAAGTCGTTTTTTCTATAACGGTGACAATTCAACCGCTAAAAACTACGGCTTTATCGCAAAAGATGTTTTATCCGCTTTACAAAAAAATGCGGGCTGACAGACGATTTTGCAGGATTCTGCGGATGGTAAAATCTGCGATGGCAGTCAATACGCACTTCAGGCGAGCAGTTTATTCGCCGATGTGGGAATGAGACAAAAAAGATTAAGAAAAAAGCACCAAGCGAAAGGAGTTAATTATGCTTATAAGTAACAAAACAACACAAAGTTTGACGGTACGCGTTATAATACTACCTGGAGAGGGCAACGAACGGCATCGTAGCGTATTTCAGTGCGTCAAGGGCGATAAGACCGTAACGATGAGCATGACAGTGTCGAACGCCGAACTGTATGAAGAAAACAAAAACCACAGTCAAAAAGCGGATTATACGGAGTTTCAAGACCGCAGTATATGCCGCCGCCCAGGACGCAGAGTAAGGAGAAGCTATGAAGTTATCAACTGGTAGTAAATGCAATCCCCCGTCATAAACAAGCTGATGAGCAAGGAACTGCCCGTCATACAGTCGTATGCGCAAAACTGGCACGGAGAATAGATGAAGCAAGCTGTATAATGAGCAGAGGCAGAAGCTCTTGCAGAAATACGGCGAACAGGACGGTGATAAATACGTTATTCGCCCTGAAAACGTAGATGTTTGCAATGGGGAGCTTGAGGAGCTGCTCAACATTGATGTTGATATACCCGAAAAGATTGATATTCTCTCGACGAATGTCGTTTCGTTGATGCTCAGAAAATTTCGCCGAATAGACCCAAGAAAGGAAAAATTATGGAAAAGTTAAGTAGTATTTTTCGGTTGCCTGGTTGCCGACTATCGGCGTGATCGGCTGGATAAGGGCGATTTTACACCCTTGCTTGCCAAAATTGTGTGCATGGTGCTTGATTACATATCCGGCGCGTTGCGGTGTGCGGTTGTCAGAAAAGACGTGTCAAGCGTCGGCTTTAAAGGCATAGTCAAGAAAAATATTGATTTTAATGCTTGTGGTTTGCACATCGTCCTGGATGCGCATGTGCTGAACAGTACACCGGTATTAGCAGTCAGCAGTGACAATGTTTTTTAATGCTGTTAACGAGGGTATCGCTTGTGGAAAATGCACGGCGTTTGGTATACCGATGTCAAAAAAAATGTTTAGGCAGTAAAGCAGCTGAAGCTCGCGGCGATAAAGCACAGAGAAAAGTGCTGAAAGCGAGGCGCAATATGTTAAAAATCAAGGGCATTGACATCAGCAGGGCGCAGGAGCAGTTCGATTTTACGGCGGCTGTGTCGGCAGGCGTGAAGTTTGTAATTATCCGTGCCGGCATACGCAGGATGAGGACACTTTACTTCCAGACGCAATATCGAGCAGTGCAAAATCGGTATAGATTTCGGCTGTTACTGGTATGTTACGGCGACAGACACGGCGGAGCTTGACAGGCAGATAAATGCGTGCGTCAAGACGATAGGCGATGAAAAAGCCGTCATATCCCGTGTTCTGCGACATGGAGGAACAGCGTCAGATTGACAACCTCACAAGCAAGGAAAAACCGATATGGCGCTTTGAGTTCTGCGACAGGCTGAATAAGGCAGGGCTTCCCTCCGGAGTGTATGCAAATCCTGCGTGGCTTGAAAGCTACTATCAGAAGGAACGTACCTTGTTGGAAAGCGTGATATATGGCTTGCACACTGGACCGAAAGCCCGGACTATGCAAGCAGATACGATTACGGGCAGAAAATGTGGCAGTGGGGCATTGACAGCATCGGCGGAAATGACGTTGACGGGGATATTTGCTTTGTAGATTATCCTGCGAGGAGCGACTACTGTTTTCAGACGCACAGCAACTGGAATACCCCCGCAAAGCCGTCAGAACCCGTCAAGCCTACTACGCCCACTGCAAAGACGCGCAAAAGCAGGGTGAGGCGGGTACAACTGTCAAATACCGCACTGTTATGAAACAATTCAACAACCTCACAGCCGCAAATCACCTGACAGGCACATATTACATACATCGCTGATGATGTTTTTTAAACGGCAGGATCCATCACCACACCGAAAGGCTGGCGCAGTGACAGGCTGGGTAAAGTTAGTGATATAGGCGGTAAGACTGCTGAAAGCAAAGCCTGCGGCAGAAATTCGCAAGGGTGACCGGTATTGATATAAAGCAGGGGCTACATGGTACGGCGAAACGAGTCCGCTTAAGGACTGGTTGTTTGAAAAGATCTGATAGTCACCGAAGTTGTCGGCATCGTGCTGTACTCGGTAAGGATACAAACGATATTTTTTGATATTCAGAGCCCGATCGATATTAAGTTATCATAAAGAAGTAAAATGACAGAATCCCCCGGTGGAGCAAAAAAGGCTCTGTCGGGGTTTTTGTTATAAAACGTGTAAAAATCGTGTAGAGTAAAAACAAACCGCATAAAAATGCGGCTTGAAAGAAATATGGTCGAGGTGACAAAATTATAAAAGCTGTTTTCTGTATATTCGCCCAGGAAGTGTTTAAATTGCTACTAAAGCCTTATGCAATGCAGATTCACGGACTTTAATTGCTGAAACATTTCGGGCCTTTTTCTTAAATGACAAAAAAAAAAATCGTGTACAAATCGTGTACAGATATTACTTGATATTATTAAGAATGCTCACCGCCCGTTCCTCTTCTCGTGGGTACAGGTGGGCGTATGTTTGCCATGTTTGTTGAACGTCCGCATGACCGAGTCGCCGTGCAATTTCCTGTATGTTGATGCCTTCATTAATCAACAGGGTAGCGTGGGTGTGGCGGAAGTCGTGTATTCTTATATGCGGAAGCTCAGCAAGCGCAGCGTATCTTATATTATTGTGTGTGTCAAGCGAAGCGTCGGGCAGGTAACTGATACCGCCGCAAACCCTATAATCTTCAGTAAAGTTTTTATCTGCTTGCTGACGTTTCTTGTGCTCGTCGAGTATTTTCAACAGTGGCAGAGGTATTTGTAGTGAACGATACGACGATTTGTTCTTAGGCGGGGTTTCTGTTATCTTGCCTTTTTATTTTCTGTGATATGGAGCGGCGGATATTAAGTGTATTACCCGTTATATCGGACCATTTCAGCGCATTGATTTCACCTTTGCGTGCACCGGTGTAGAAAGCAATGGAGAAAAACACATAGTACCCCCATTCGGTAATTGTGTCTTTTTCTTCACACATTTTCTTGACAACGCTTATATATTTCAGATACTGATCGGCTGTGTAGTAATGTAGCTTGTCCTCCGGTGTCTCAAAATACACCTCCTTAAAATTGCCCACAGCTAAAAGCGGATTTTTAGGCAGGTAGTCCATTTTTACAGCATAATTCAGCAGAGCTCTGAGTTCGCCGTAATAATTCTGTAATGTTTTGAGCTTATATCCTTTTTCGGATAGTATGTTCTTCCACTTCTGAAGCTGAGCTGTGTTGAGTTTGTTTAATTTAATATCAAACAGATACGGCTTTACAGAGGCGTTTATATTATCGTTGATCTTTGCAAGCGATGTTTCTCTGACTTCGCCCTTTTTCGTAATGTAATATTCGGCGTACAGCTCTCCCAAAGTCATAGAAGATACAGGTGCTTCTTTCGATTTTGAATAGGCACTCATCAGTTCGGCTTCAAGCTGTTTTGCTTCTGCCGCTCCGTAAGTGATACGGGTAAGCTGACGTGCTACACCGGTCCTGTCAATATAGTTTATGCGAACTCTGTATTGTTGCAAACCGTCTTTTTTTACGCTTGTTTTGTATATCGGCATTTTAACACCTCCTAATTTATTTATTTCAATCCACGCCCTCAGAGGAGGGCGACATTACCACCTTGAATATCACTTTCAGCAAGGCAAATTTCAATCCACACCCTCATACAAAGGGCGACCATCGCTAAGGTCGTGAAATGCTACCTTAGCGGTTCTTTATTGTTTTGCTTTCCTTGGCCTATAAACATAGCCTCTTTGTATTTTTTTTTCACGCACATCGGCTAATGCGGCTTTACATCTATTACGGACATCCTCGGTTACATTTTCATCTTCAATTGTTTTTTAGATAATATTCTTCTGCGGATTTTGTATCAATTTTTACATAAACGTCACCGATTCTTATATAATCACTTGAGTTTGTACCTGCGTCTACTTCGATACACTTTTTAAGCATTTGTATTGCTTTGTCAAATTGGTACTCAGCATCGTATATATTGGCAAAAGTTGAGTAGAGATGCCACTTTGAATATAACACCGCACCAATGCGGTTAGTTATCGGTGGCAAATCTGTAGGGGATTCTAAAAATAATTCCCAATACTTTATAGCCAATGGACGCTCTGCCGCATGCATACGTGCGTATGTAGTAGCAACGGCTAAAACGTCTAACGGCTCACGTGAATTGTTATAAACACTTAAAATGAAATTGTTAAGAAATCGTCTACAGTTGCCTAAGACACATTCGGAGGAGCTGCTCATATAAATCAATCGCTCTTTGGAACCAACCTTTGTGTAAGCTTTTTGTAGGAAATCTTCGATAAAGTCACTTTCATCTTGCGATAAATCAAATTTTGATTTACAGCTGTCACATACTAAAAACTCGTTGCGCACTTTTTCGGTTTTATGCAAAGCAGACAATGCTTTGTCATAATGTTGTCAATCATATATTTGAAAGGTGCGGATTCCTTATAATACGTCGTGTTTTTAGTTGCCGTAAGGGCTTTTGCGGCAAGGTCATATCTACCTATTTCATTTAGTGTTTCAATCAGTTCAATGTATATTGAGACATTATCAGGAGCAATTTTAAGAAGTCTGGTATAAGTGTTGATTGCCTTAGCAGGATTGTCACCGTTTTTATATAATTCGGCAAGCATGAAAAGCATTTGCGTTTTTGTATAAAAAGGATTGATGTAATTACCGTCTATGTATGATTTTAATAATTCTGCGGCTTCGCTGTGGTTTTCTCCGAGATTTTTATATATGATAGCCAAAGCAAGTTTATCGTGTGCGTTGTTGCTTGTTTTTGCATTTCTCAATGACTTCCGGTTAACTCACTATCTTCATTATCAATCGAACTTACGCTTTGAGCAAAGTTGACATTATCATATAAATGATCAGGGTCCTGGATTTCATAATGCTTTTGTTTTAAAAATTTCATCCATTCCGATGGAGCAGGGGTGATAGTGTGTATTCCGTCATTTTCGTATTTTAATAACGGCTTCACATTCATTATTGCAAACTCGATAGCCGATAGCGTAACAGAAAAGCGGTCATTGCCTGACATAAGGGCTTCTTTTGCATTTTCGATAGCACTTTCAGCAACTAAAATACGTTCCTTAAATTCATTGCGTTCCATTTTCACCTCGTTATTTTAACCGCTTAATAACAGCGACCGCTTTTCCGATTATCCTTATAGTCTCAAGTTCTTCATTTAGATATACGAAAGGTGAATATCGGGGATTTTCAGCTTGCAATACAAGTTTATTTTCGCCTTTGTAATAGTATACACGCTTTAATGTAGCTTCATCGTCTATTATAACTGCCGCTATTTCTCCGTTATCAACGATAGAGGAGCTTCTCGTATAAGAACAGTGTCCCCCTGTTTTCAATGCCCGCATTTATCATACTATCCCCTTGAGCAGTAAGACAGAAGTCCGCTCCATAGCTCTCGTCTACTTCGACGTATGTTTCGTGCTCCTCATCAGCGAATATCGGTTCTCCGCAAGCAATTTTGCCGAGCATAGGGAGTTTTATTTTCTTGACAGGTTTAATATTTGAATACTTAGAAACGTCTATCTCATCTTCGTTTGCTGACATTTCTTCGCCTGTTATAAGGGAAACCGGGTTCATCTCTAATACTTTCGCAAGTTTTGAAATTTTATCTCTTCTCATATTAGAAATAAAACCATCTTCCCATTTTTTCACAGTGCTTTTGCTGACACCTACGGCGTTACCAACTTCCTCAAGTGTTAAACCGAGTTCAGTACGTTTTTTATTTATAAGTTCACCTATATTCATATAAGATAACCTCCTTGCTTGGTTTTCTTTATTATATCATGTGAGTTTCAAAAATGCAACTATTTTTTCCGATTTAGGCTAAAAAGTTTCCTAAAGGGGTTGACAGGTTACATATTTTGTGATATACTCAAAGTGTCCTAAAGGAAAACAGAAAGGAAGTGATAAGGTGAATGTTAATGATTTATATGCTGAAATCGCAAGGTGTGGATTAACTGTTCCCAAACTTGCAGAACGCATAAAGCTGGATAAAAAAACGCTGTATTCTCGTTTGAAAGGCGAAACATCGTTTAAACAGCCGGAAATAGCAAAGATTTCAGAAGTCCTTGATTTATCTAAGGATAAGATATTCGCTATTTTTTTTTTTTGCCGATTCAGTTTCCTAAAAGAAACTGCCACAACAACCGGAGGAGGTGAGGAAGCTGGACAAGCTGAGATTTATCGCCGACAGCGGAACAGAGTACCGTGTAATGGTTTCGGAATCCGCATACAAGACGGTGCAGGACATAGCCAAAGCAACAGGCTTATCCGCTAAGGCGGTAGCAACAAAAATGATAAATTTCGCCGCACGGAATGTAGAAATCGTGTACGGTGAAGAAGAGTAATTTGTCATGTGGCTTAATGAACCATGAATAAAGCAAAGGAGGAATTAAACATGACAAAGCACAGAGTAAGAGTACCGCAGGTAGCAGATATATCGGCGGCGATACGTCTTTATTACGAGCACACCGAGATAGGCAATAAGGACATCAGGGCTATTTTCGGCGATATGGGAAACGGCAGGGATCGGCAGGCTTAAGCAGCTGCACTTGAAGCAATGCACGAACGAGGCACAGTGCACTATAACGCACAGTACGTCAACACAGAGGTTGCATATGACGTGTGGGGAATAGACATCAAGCGTCTTGGAGCGTGGTATTGAACGGCTGAATAAGCTGAATATCGAGGTGACGATATGAAAATCAGCTAAGATAATCGCCCACATAATCACCCAGCTCCTGAGCGTGGGTAACAGCGTGTGCGGCCGTGATGATGTACATACCGATGTCGGCTCTCGCATACGCCGAGCGTGGCTACAAGGCTATCGGCGGCGAAATGCTCCCCGTTGCAATAGTCGCTGTTGCGGTCTGGTACGGGCTGGGATGGCTGATGAAGGTATGGTATAGGGATATGATCGGGGGTGGACGCAATGACAGATCTTGAGCAAATCGCAAAAGAAGCCACCGATCACGGCATGACGTATGGCGAGTATGTTGCCTGGAAGGCGAGAGCCACAATTGAGCAACAGCAAAACTACCGCCGGGCAAGGCAGGTGGCGGAACTTAAGAAAAAGAGAGGTAAGAAAAAATGAAGTTTAAAGTTAGCACAACGGTTACTTCCTATAAAGAGGTAATGGCAATTGTTCAGGCACTTGCCGGCGTTGTAAACAATATCAATGTAACAGACTGTGAAGGCGAGGAGGACGAAGACGATGTATAAATGCGAGCGTTGCGACTGGACAGGCTCGTCCTCGGAACTCGGACATTACACCGAGTATCGAGGAGAATGTCACGGCGCACCTGCGTGGGAAACATTACCGTGTTGTCCGGAGTGCGGATATGATGTTGAGAACATCGAAGAAGAGTAAAAAAAAGAGCTCCCGTAAGGGAGCAAAACAAATATTTATGCAAGACCAGTATAACACTGGCAGGAGAAAAAGTCAATGGATATAAAAGAAAAACTTACAGCCGAGCTGAAAAACGTAAAAGCTCGGCAAATATGAAAACGTTGTTAAGTCCTATGTGCTTGACGAAATCTGCATTTTTGCAAAGCAGAACAGCAATTTGCACAGGCTATAGAGCAGTCGGACAAGTCTTTTTGCCGACTGCCTCAAGGCAACGGTAAAAGGTGCAGGCTCAAGTCTCGAAGATCTCGAAGTATACAAGCGTGCTGTTGCGTTTTACTTTCCCGGTGCTGACATCAAATGCACTATGACGCTTGATCTCGGTGACGGCGGATTCAGTAACAAAACGTCCACAGATACAGGTAGCGGCAAGCTACAGCTTGACCTTGACAGCCTGCTCGACTTCTGAGGTGCAGCAGTATGACAAGAAAAGAAGCCGAAAGCTATACAGACAATTTTCCGCCGCTCACAGCGGAGCTTGAGCGTGAGCTTAGAAAGACATTGCCGATTAAGTATCTTATTATAGATAATGACGGCACAGCATATTGCACGGCATGCGAAGAAAAAAGCTGTATCCCGGTGAGTATGACAGCTCGATCAAACACACAGACAGACTACCGTATGCTCGCACTGCGGCGAAACTGTCACTGCGATATACAATTATCACAATTTTCACGGTTCGGTAGTGGAATGTAAATCAAATGTCGGAGTGTTTCTGTCAGACGGCAAAACCGATAATCTGTACATACGTTTCTATACGGTTACGCTGCTTTTTAATGCTCGTGAAATTATGCCGCATATTGCAATCAATGAGGTTCAGCGGTATTTATTCACGGCAAATCAAGCGTTCCGTTATGGTCCTAAATACGCATGGGAGAGTAAAAACGGTTACTATGCAAAGGTAGTGACAGGCTGGGGGCTACGAGCGGAATTTAGCGAGCCTGTATTTCCCAATTATAGCAGTTACAGCTTCGTTAATTTTCCTGCATTAAAAGGAACAGCTTGTGCTCATTCGGCAATAAGCGAGAACTTCGGAAGCATATCATATCTGAAATTCTGGCAGGCACACAAAAATGTTGAGGCACTCATTAAGTGTGGCTTATATAGCAGTGTTAAGTACAATGAAGACATGATCAACTGGGCTGAAACCGAACCGCACAAAATGCTCGGCGTAACAAAAGATGTTATGCGGGCGATTCGCAAAGGGCAAATCGGGTACAGAGACTATCTTAGAATAAAAGAAAAATTTCCTAAGATTACCAGCCTTGACCGTCTTATAGAAACAAATAAACATATAGGATATTCATTTGGCACACTCGACAGCCTCAAGAGAAAACTCAAGACCGACAAATACGAAATTGCGAAGTACATTTTAAAGCAGAATGTAAATATCGACGATTATTCGGATTATGTCCGTATAATGCAGAGCTTCAACGCCGATTTCAGCGACAGACAGATATGCTTTCCGAAAAAAATCTGAAAGCGGCTCACGACCGTGCAGAAGCTATGCGACAGGCACGGGAGCTTGAAGAAAAAGCAAAGAAAAACGCTAAACTGGCCAAGCAGCTGAACGCTCTGAAGTTGAAGCGGAAAATGCTTGAGTTTGCAACCGATGAATACTTTATCCGTCAGCCTGACAGCACGGACGAAATAGTCGTCGAAGGTCAGAAACTAAGCCATTGTGTCGGCGGCTACGCCGAAAGGCACGCAACCGGCAAGCTGACGATTATGTTTCTTCGTCAAAAATCCGCACCGGACGAGCCGTACTACACGATGGAGGTATCAAACGACTATAAAATAGTCCAGTGCAGAGGTTATAAAAACAACTGGGTTACAAACGGCGGGCAGGAAAAGCCACAGGAAATAATCAATGTAGAGAAGAAATATCAGCAGTACCTTGACGGTATTGCGGCGAAAAAAAATCAAAAACAAAATCAAGGAGGAAAACAGCATGATAATTCCCGGACTTCGCACAACGCCTGCGGATACAGAAAAGGCGGTAACAGACGATTATGTCAAGGCAGTAAATCTTAACTACCATATTAAAGCGGCGGCACAGGTAGCACAACAGAGCTTGTACGAGATGTGCAAGGGCTTTAAAGAGATGAGGGACAGCAAGCTCTATAAAGAGCTGGGGTATAACACTTTTGAGGATTACTGCGAAAAAGAAACTCAGATAAATAGGCAGAACGTCTACAAATACATAAAAATTGTGGAGAGCCTTCCTGCTGAATTTGTCTCCTCGGGGGAGACAAATAGGAGTTAAGAAACTCTATCTTTTATCTTCCCTTTCTGAAGAAGAACGTACAGAAATAACCGAGAACACCGACCTTGAAAACACCTCCGTCCGTGAGCTTGAACAGCAGATAAGGCAGATAAGAGCGGAAAAGGATAAGGCGGTAGCCGATAAGTCGGCCGCCGAAGCCGAAGCATCCGCCGCCGCTCAGCAGGCAAAATCACTTGAAAAAGCCAAGAACGCACTGTCACAGCAGATAGCGGCGCTCGAAGCCGAGATAAAGGAGCTTGAAAACCGTCCTGTTGAAGTTGCTGTCGAGCCGGCTAAGGACGGCGTTATGGACAAGACAGCGTTTGATAATATCTGCAAGACTTATGAGCAGCAGCTTGACAAGGTGCAGGAGGACGCATTACAGGACACTATCCGCTTAAACCGTGAGCATACTGAGCAAATGAATAACCTGAAGGCCGAAAGCGAAAAGAAACTTGAAGATCTCCGCAGTCAACTTGAAGCCGCTAAGCGTGAGCAGTCAGAGCTACGGTGAGCGTACCCGACAGCAAGGAAACATTTAAAGCGTACCTTGCAACAGCTATTGATGCGGCAAAACGGCTCTGCGATTTCATCGACAATAATTCCGCAGACAGTAATCACGATCTATTCGTAGCAAAGGCAAAGCAGTTTTTCAAGAAAATGACGGAGGAAATCGTATGAGCAGTACATTATATGATATAACCGGCAGGTTTGCCGAACTTTTCGATGCGTTTGACGCTATAAATGACTACGAACCTGACACCAATGCTGACGGTGAGTATATAGACGATGACGGCAAGGTCATTGCTGACCTTGAAGCATACAAGGCCGATATGCTGACGATGTGGTTTGACACTCTCGAAGGCATCGAGGGTGAGTTCAGTGAAAAGGCCGAAAACATCGCCTGCTTCATAAAATCCCTTGAGCGTGAGGCAGACAACCACGAGCTTGAAGCTAAGGAACAGACGGCAAGAGCAAAGACAAAGCGCAAAAAGGCAGAGTTTCTGAAAAAGCGTCTGTTACAGGATATGCAGGCAATGAGGCTGAAAAAGGTCGATATGCCGAGAGCAAAAATAACGTTCTCAGAGGGACGTGACAGTGTGGTTATTGACGATGAGCGGCAGTTTATTGACTATGCCGAAACATTCAACGAATCGCTGATAAAGTACAGCAAACCGACCATATGCAAGTCAGAGGTCAAGAAGCTGCTCGACAGCGGAGAAAAGCTCCCTGCCGTACATCTTGAGAAAAAGCCGTATATAACGATAAAGTGAGGTAGCTATGAGCAATATATTTACACCCGTAACAAGAAAGAAATCAAAGGCGAGAATTGCGGTCATGGGACCGTCGGGAAGCGGTAAAACGCTTTCGTCGCTCTATCTCGCAAAGGGCATAACGGGCAACTGGGGCAAGGTTGCCCTTATAGATACAGAACACGAGCGTGGCAGATTCTATGCCGATCGTCACGATCTCGGCACGGGAGAATTTCTCTATGCCCCGCTTACACCGCCGTATTCGCCCGAAAAGTACATAGAGTACGTCAGACAGGCGGCTGAGGCGGTCGGGGAGGACGGCGTAATAATAGTGGACAGCTTTTCACACGCATGGGATAACGAGGGCGGAGTGCTTGACATCAAATCACAGATAGCACAGCGTCAGGGAAAGAACGATTATACCGCATGGGACGAGGCAGGAAAGATACAGAACAATCTTGTCAATACCATACTGTCGGTCAACTGCCACACAATCATTACACTGCGTACCAAGATGGGCTATGCTATGGAAATCAACGACAGAGGCAAGACCGTTCCCGTCAAGATAGGACTTGCGCCGGTGCAGCGTGATAACACCGAGTATGAATTTGACATAGCATTTCAGATAAACCGTGAGCATATCGCAAGTCTTTCAAAAGACACAACATTCCTCGATAAGTGGTCGGGTGTTATCACCGAAGATTTAGGGTGCTCAGCTCGGCGCATGGCTAAGCGAGGGTGCAGAGCCCGACAGATGTGAAGAATGCGGCGCTGTCATTATGCCGACACCTAAGCATACGGTAGCGGAAATGGTTGAAAGTTCGGTTGCAAAATTCGGCAGAAAGCTGTGCATAGCGTGTGCTAAGAAGGAGGTCGAAAAGCAGAATGCCGCTAAGACCGTATCAGAGTGAGCTTGTCGAGCAGACAAGGCAGGCGTGGCGTGAGGGTTATCACGCTCCCTGCATTGTTCTCGGGTGCGGCGGCGGTAAGTCGGTGATAGTAGCAGAGATAGCACGGCGGACTACATTCAACGGGAAAAAGGTAATGTTTCTTGTACACAGGCAGGAGCTTGTTCAGCAGATAATAAGGACGTTCATACGCTGGGGCGTTGATATGAACTACTGTGACGTGATGATGGTGCAGACCGCAGCACGACGGATAAAAACTGTCAAAGCCTGCGCTTATCATTACAGACGAAAATCACCACAGCCTTGCGCTGTCGTACAAGAAAATCTATGATGCTTTCCCCGATGTGCTTCGTGTGGGGGTAACGGCAACGCCTGTCCGCCTGAATGGCGATGGTCTGGGTGATGTCAACGACAAGCTGATAATCGGGCCGTCTACCAAATGGCTTATTGATCACAACTGTCTTGCACCGTATGACTACTATGCACCGTCCGTAGCCGACTTATCAGGGCTTCATATCAAAATGGGCGAGTTTGTTACGGCGGACGTTGAAAAGGCGATGATCAAAAAGGCTGTATTCGGTGATGTTATCGGATACTACAGACAGCTTGCAGACGGTAAGAAAGCCGTCTGCTACTGCTCAAGCGTTAAGCACTCGCTTGCTACCGCCGAAGCGTTCCGAGAAGCAGGCATAAACGCCGTACACATTGACGGTACAACTCCCGATGCAGAGCGTAATCGTATTATTTCGGATTTCAGAGCAGGACGGATAACGATACTTTGCAATGTCAATTTAATATCGGAGGGCTTTGACGTTCCCGACTGCGAATGTGCGATATTGCTCGTCCCACTCAATCTCTTACGCTGTACATTCAGCAGTCAATGAGATGTATGCGCTATCGACCGGGCAAGCGTGCGATAATTCTTGATCATGTCGGCAATTACGCACGCTTCGGAATGCCCGATGATGACCGCCTGTGGTCGCTTGAAAAGCGCAAGCGCAACATAAAGAAAGAAGCTGCGGAGAATGCCGAAAAGGTGAAACAGTGTCCCGAATGTTACTATACATTCGGAGCGCCGTCGCCCGGTCAGCCCTGTATCTGCCCTCACTGCGGATATGTTTTCCCGGTAAAGAGCCGTGAGATAGAAACAAGCGAAAGCACCGAGCTTATTCATATCGAGGGCTTCAGGCTGGATTTCAGCAGTCCCGATGATTGTTCGTCCTATTCCGATCTGCTTGCATACGCAAAGAAGAAAGGGTATCAGAGGGGCTGGGCGTTTTACGAAGCAAGAAAAAGAGAGGTTTTATCTATTGACAGAAAGAACACAGTATCAGAATGCTGTCAGACGTGCGCTGTCCGAGAACGGTTGTGTGATATTCCGCATTAACGTCGGCAAGGGCAGAACATTTGACGGCAGAAATTTCGACACGGGCGTACCGGTCGGATTTTCAGACCTGTTCGGCGTAAGGCAGTCGGACGGAAAGGCAATATTCATAGAGGTAAAGACAAAAACGGGACGTGTTCGCCCCGAACAGAAGAATTTTTATTGAAAAGATGCGCCGTTCGGGTGCTGTTGCAGGTATATGCAGAAGCACAGAAGACGCAATAAGACTTATAACGGAGGATAAATAATATGGCATTTTCACAGAACAATTCAGCAGCTACGAGTGCACTCAAGCCCGAAGGCAGATATGAAACGATAATCACAAGCGTAGACGAAAAACATATAAGAGCGGCAGTACATCGCTGAGCTTCAGACTGACGATAAGGAATGATATTCCGGAGCAGAAATACGGCAACGCCTGCTTGTTTTATCAGATATGGAAGGCTAAAGAGCCTACAAAGGAAGACCTTGCGGTAAACGGTTATACGTTCGGCAGACTTATGGCAGTAGGCAAGGCCGCAAAGCTCACTGACGGCAAGGAATACAAGGATCTTGCGGAATACTGCGACGATCTTGTCGGCAAGTGTGTGATAGCTGTAGTAAAGCACGAAACGGACGATAAGGGCACCACAAGAGAAAAGGTAAGCTATCTTGAACCGACACAGCACCCCGACTGCAAGCATAAGTTCAAGACCGCCGTGACCGCCGATACCGTATCAGCGCCGAAAAACGAGAGCTTTGCGGCAACCGCAACAACGGAAGCAGTTACGGAAGATGACGGTGACTATCCGTTCTGATGGGGGAAATAATGTACGAATATATTCCCGATGAGCTTAAAAAGCTCTCAAACTGGGTGTGCTGGCAGGCTGTACCCGATGAGGCAGGCGGTAAGATAAAAAAACTTCCGATCAATCCTCATACGGGTGACCTTGCCCGCTCCAACGATCCGTCCACATGGTCGGATTTCAATACGGCTGTAGCGGCTTCGGGCAGGTTTTGCAGGTGTTGGATTCATGTTCGGAAACTGCGAGTATTTCGGTGTGGATATTGACGGAGTGGGTGACGAGATAGCCGCATTCAAAACCGGCGAAAACAACATTATCACCGAATTTATAACAACACTCCAGTCATATACCGAGCTGTCGAAGTCCGGCAAAGGCATTCACATAATCTGCAAAGGAAACCTGCCGAAGCAGGGGCGCAGACGAGGCAATGTCGAAATGTACGAAACAGGCAGATTTTTCGTTATGACGGGCAAACCGTGCGCCGAATATATGGATATAAACGAGTGCACAGAGGCTATCAAGGCGTTGCACGAAAAGTACATAGGCGGAGGGCGTGAGCCTTCCGCTGTACCCCGTGCTTATGTGCCGGCACTTCCGGCAACCGCAAATGATATTATAACCCTCGCCGGAAAAGCAAAGAACGCACCACGCTTCAATGCACTTATGCAGGGCGATTATTCAGGATATGTGTCACAGTCCGAGGCTGATATGGCGCTTTGTAATATGCTTGCGTTCTGGTGCAGGTGTGATGCGGATATGATGGACTGTATATACAGACAGTCGGGGCTTATGCGTGAGAAATGGGACAGACGGCAGTCGGGCAGTACCTACGGTGCAATAACGATACAAAAAGCCATAGCCGACTGTGAAAAGGTATACGAACCGGCACAGAAATCACCGCAGTTTACGGCAAGGTTCACAGGTGAAAGCTCTGTTGTACACGCAAAGCTCGATACAGCACAGGACGAGCCTGTAAAGCTGTACACATTTGACGATACAGGGAACGCAGAACGGCTTATAGACTTATTCGGCAGGGAGATCCGCTACAGTTATACAGACAAGCGCTGGCTGTATTATGACGGCAGGAAGTGGTGCTACGACAACAGCGGAACAATAGAGCGCATAGCCGATAAGGCTGTACTTGCGATGAAGGCAGAGGCTAAGGCATACGAGCAGATGGACGCTGAGGACGGCGGAGATATGGCAAAGAGCTTTGAAAAACACCTGAAATCAAGCCGAAGCAACAAGTCAAAATCGGCAATGCTTAAAGAAGCACAGCACCACGTTCCAATCGTGCCGGCACAGATGGATAAGTACAAGATGGTGCTTAATACTCCGAGCGGTGTTCTTGACCTGAAAAGCGGTACGCTGAGCGAGCATAAGCCGGAAGCATATTTTACCCGTATCACGTCGGCTGAGTACACAAGCAATGCCGACTGTCCGCAGTGGCTGAAATTTCTTGACGAGATATTCGGCGGCGACAAGGACCTTATACGATATGTTCAGAAGGCGGTCGGCTATTCGCTGACAGGCTCAACGGCGGAGCAATGCGTATTCTTCCTGTTCGGCACGGGCAGAAACGGAAAATCAACGTTTCTTGATATTATCCGTGCAATTATGGGCGACTACGCAAGCAATATCCAGCCGGAAACGATTATGGTACGCAGTAATCAGAGCAGTGCCATAAACAGCGATATAGCACGTCTTAAAGGCGCAAGGTTTGTTACGTCTGTAGAGCCTAACGAGGGCGTGCGTATCAACGAGGGTCTGCTGAAGCAGCTTACAGGCGATGATATAGTTACTGCCCGCAAGCTGTACGGCGATGAGTTTGAGTTCAAGCCCGAATTCAAACTGTGGATGGCGACTAATCATAAGCCGATAATCAGAGGTACAGACACAGGTATCTGGCGCAGAGTGCATATGATACCGTTCACTGTACAGATACCCGAAGAAAAGAAAAGACCCACGTCTTAAATATAAGCTGTGCCGTGAGCTGCCCGCTATCTTCCGCTGGGCAGTAGAGGGGTGCATACTATATCAGGCTGAGGGACTGCATATGCCGAAGGCGGTAGTCGCTATGGTCAAGGAGTACCGCAGAGAGATGGATGTTATCTCCGCTTTTGTCGAGGACAGGTGTACAGAGGGCAAGGACTGCTATGCGCAGGCTAACGTGCTTTATGCGGCGTATGCGCAGTGGTGCGATGACAATAACGAGTATAAGATGTCAAATACGAAGTTTGGCATAGAGCTTGCAAAGCGTTTTCCGAAAACGAGCAGTCGCAGGGGCAACACAAACGCTAAGTTTTATATCGGAATTTCACTTGACGGATAAGGAGGTGTTTCGGGTTGTTGCGAGTTTTCGGGTTTTTCTAACCTTTCATACGAAAAATGAAAAAAATAAATATATAAAAGGTATTGGGAAACGGCTCAAACCCGCAACACCCGCAACAAGATATTATGAAGAAGATAAATTTCAATGATCCGGCAACATTTGAAAAGCTGGAGCATATGGCATACGAAAACACGCTTGATTATACCGACTTTCCACCTGCCGAGTATAAATACTTCGATAAGCTGTCACAGCTTGGTAGTATCTACCGCGAGCGGCCAGCTTCCGAAGGGGCTTTGCAAAGAGCGTAAGGATGCATATCTTTGTGATTATCGCAAGGACGCAGACAAAACACGGAAAAATCACGAGGCAGAGGTCGGATACCAGGAGAATATACGAAGGTCGGACGAGCTGAGATGTGAGATCAACAGCACAAGAAATCACGATGTCAAGCTGATGCTTGCACTGAGGTGTATCGAGCTGATGACCGGCGAGGAAGGATTTGAAAGGAGAAATTTGAATGAGTAGTTTTTACGAGTGCGAAATGAGACCCGGTTGCGTTGCCAGCCACAATAGGTATGGCAGTGTTACGCTTGTCACAGCTCTTGTGACGGAAGATTATCCTCAGCTGTGGGCTGTAGAGGCAAGAGATGGTGAGTTAAAAATTGTGCGTGAGGATGATTTGTACGATTTCGGATACTATGGGGAGTGATAGAATGACAAAGCAGAAACTTAAAGATTACCGTTACACCTGCAAGTGTAGCAAGCAGGAGGAAAAATATGAGTGAATGGATAAGCGTGGAAGATAGACTTCCTGAAAAACAGTCGTGGAATCACATCGCCATCCTTGACACAAAAACAAGCAGAATCAGTGTAGAGCAAGACTTATATGCTATTGAAACGGCCGAAAAATTTAAGCAGAAAAAAGGGTTTTGCAAAGATGGAAGATTTAACGGCCGTGAAGTCGTCATTGCTTGGATGCCGTTTCCTGAACCGCCGATAAGTAAGCAGGTAACGAGTAGTAAACGCAAACCCGCAACGGAAACCTGCTTGTTTTGTGGGCAAGTAATACCGAAGTGGATAAAGTGGGAGGACAAGCTTCCGCCGGATCAGGAAGAGGTGTTAGTATGCACTGTGTCACAAAAAGGAATACGAAACATCGATAAAGGATATTGGTCTATCGATCATTTTATCCATAGAGGGCATGCACGGGTTACTCATTGGATGCCGCTTCCAGAAGCGCCTAAGGAGGAAAAATGAAAGCTGTATTAAAATATCCCGGCGCAAAGTGGCGAATATCAGAATGGATTATCTCACATTTTCCCGAACACAAAGTATACTGCGAGCCGTTTTTCGGCAGCGGAGCAGTATTTTTCAACAAACCGCAAACCTACATAGAAACGATAAACGATATAGACGGGAATATCGTAAACCTTTTTAAGGTGTGCAGGGATAACCCGGAGGAACTCGCACGGCTAATAGAATTTACGCCGTTTGCCAGAGAAGAATTTGAGAATTGTTACGATAAATCGGATGATTCCTTAGAACAAGCTCGGCGAACGCTCGTGCGGTATCATCAGTCTTTCGGAACGAGCAACAGCAGTAAAAAGTCGTGGAGAAATGTTCAGACCCACGGAGGACCGAGAACAGCAACCATGTGGAACTATCTGCCCGGAAGAATATCGGAGATTTGTGCAAGGCTTAAAGAAGCACAGATTGAAAATATCGACGCAATAGAGTTAATACGGCGCTACAACGATGAAAATACGCTTTTATATTGCGATCCGCCCTATCTGCAGAGCCTTAGAAGGAAAAATATGTATTCATGCGAATTGTCGGAGGAGTACCACATAAATCTGCTGAGTGTACTTAAAGAAAGCAAGTCCAAAATCGTGTTGAGCGGGTACGATAGTCAGCTGTACAACTCAATGCTTTCAGGGTGGAATACCGATGAGAAGCAGACAACGGCTCAGATGGGTAAACATCGAGTAGAAAAAATATGGTTTAATTTTTGAGAGGAGGACGCAGAATGACATTATCAGATTTAGAAAAATACCGTGCAAATTGTGAGCTGCTTGAATGTATAGACAGGCAACTCGGCAAGAAAAAAGTGCTGATAAGTACTCAGGGTTCAGCGGGACCGCCGGCATATCAGCTTGTGACAAAAAAAGACGAAGGTTATATACACGGGCTTGGTACTGTATCGCTTCTTAATGAGAAAAGCCGTATAGAAGCCGAAAACGAGAAAATATGTGCTTTTATAGACGCAATACCGGTCAGACGATTTCACAAGGCGCTGAAGCTGTATTGCATAGGCTGTGGATCTAAGACGTTTACATGGGACGAGGTTGCAGGTATGTGTGATGAAACGAGCGGAGAATCATTACGCAAGGCATTAGACAGATATTTCAAAGAATTGTCCGCTGATGTCCGTTAATGTCCGCAAATGTCCGTTAATGTCCGCCATTGTCCTATTGATGTCCGAAATCAAGTGTGCTAAAATTAGAATGGGAAAACTACAACAATAAGTTTTCCTCCTGAACCCCGGCACTCAAACGGTGTCGGGTATTCTTATACCCAAAAGAAAGGACGGTGTACCGCCAATGACCGAAAGACAGAAGAAATTTGCCGAATATTACGCTCAGTGCGGTAACGCCGCTCAGAGTGCGATACAGGCAGGATACAGCAAAAAGTATGCAAATACTAATGCTTCAAAATTACTACAAAATACTACAATTACGGAATACATAAAACAGCTCACCGAAGACGCCCAGACTGCGCATAATGACCGCAAGAGAACGGCAGGCGACACTTTCCGATATAGCTAAGGATAAGCAGAACGAGCTGTCGGACCGTATCAGAGCTATTGACACGCTGAATAAGATGACGGGGGAGTATGTGGCAAAGATACAGGCAGAAGTCAGAACTTCTGACAAGCTCTCCGATGTATTTGCTCAGATAGGCGGTGAGGGGCTTGACGAGTAGTTTTCCTCTGTCACAAAAATATATCGACTTCATCAACAGCGTGCATAATGTGACAGCGGACTTTCTCGAAGGTACTACCGCAAGCGGAAAGACAACCGTCGGCGCAGGCGTAAAGTTCATGCGTATGGTGTCGGCAAGTAGAAAGAAGCTCCACGTTATCGCCGCAAAGACAACCGGCAAGGCAGAAGAAACGATTATTCAGCAGGACAACGGCATTCTTGACCTTCACGCAAACGCAAAGTATTTCGGCAACGGCGATAAGGATTATAAACTGCCGCATATCAAGTTTGAGGGCAAGATAATCTATGTTCTCGGATATGACAACAAGGATAAATGGCAGATGGCACTCGGCGCTCAGTTCGGGTGCGTCTATATCGACGAGATAAATACCGCCGATATAGAGTTCGTCCGTGAGATGTCTACCCGAAATGATTACCTTATGGCTACCCTGAACCCCGATGATCCGGGCTTGCCGGTGTATAAAGAGTTTGTCAACCGCTCACGTCCATACAAAAAATACGCCTGTGACGTGCCAGATGAAATAATGAAAGAGCTTACGGAAGAACCTGTGCCGGATTGGCGGTACTGGTTCTTTACTTTTCGTGATAATCTTTCGCTGACCGATGAGGACATACAACGAAAGATGCTTGCCGCCCCGAAGGGTACTAAGCTGTACAAGAACAAGATACTGGGCTTGAGAGGGCGTGCAACGGGGCTTGTTTTCGATTTACAACCCCGTAATATAATTTCACTCGGTACGGCGCAAGGCTTTAAATTCGAGCGGTTCTCGGCGGGTTTAGATACAGCCTACTCGCAGTCCTCACCTGATACGATAGCATTTACGTTTGTGGGGATCACGGCGGACCGCAAATGCGTAACGCTTGACGAGGAAACATACAACAATCGTGACCGCCGTGTGCCGCTTACACCGTCCGATATTCCGAAAATCTTTACCGATTTTCTTGAAAGAAATCGCAAGCTGTGGGGCTTTGCAAAAGATGTCTACATAGACAGCGCAGATCAGGCAACGATACTCGAATGCCAGAAGTTCAAGCGGCTTTCGGGAAGCCTGTATAACTTCATACCTGCGTTCAAGAAAACGAAAATAATCGACCGTATTCACTTGCAGTCAGCGTGGCTGGCGGCAGGTGATTTTTATATCCTGGAACATTGCAAAAATTACATAGCGGAGCTTAACATATACAGCTGGAAAGAGGATAAGGCAGAGCCGGAGGACGGCAACGATCACTGCATAAACTCCTGCCAGTATGCCTGGCTTCCGTTCAAATCACTTATAGGGAGCGTGAAAACAGATGAAAATTTGACATAGGAGAGAAAGTCAGACAGATGTTTCTGAACTGGCTCAATATAAATCCTGCATCGGAGCAGACCTTTGTCCTGAACGAAAGAACGGGGCTTATGGCGGACATTCTCCGGGCGAAGCTGTGGTACAGAGGTGACGCATATGAGCTGTCGCAGTTCTTCAAGCAGCTCGGCTGCGGCACAAATTCTTTCTGGGGGAGCGTTCCCGATAACGAGAAAGTCCGCAAGATACACAGCGGCTTGCCTGCCATTATAGCCGATACGCTCGCCTATATCGTTTATTCGGATATGGACGATATAGCGGTCGAGGGCGAAAAAAGGCAGAGCGGCATTTGAGGATATATCGCAGAACACGGACTTTACCGCACTTGTCGGAAAGGCAATAGTAGATACGCTCGTTGAGGGTGACGGCGCTTTCAAGATTTCGGTCGATGATACGCTGTCCTTAACGCCTATTGTTGAATTTGTGGGAGCCGACAAGATTGAATATCGCTGTCTGAGGGGTGTCCTGACAGAAGTTATATTTCTCAGTGCCCACGAAGACGGCAACAGGATATATCAGCTTGAGGAGCATTACGGCAGAGGTTACATTGAAAGCCGATTGTACGACCACAGCGGTCACGAGGTGAGCCTTGACAGTGTTTTCTTGCCTTGCCGGCATAGAACAACGAGTAGAGTTTGCCGGGGATTATATAATGGCTGTACCGCTGAAGTTTTACGCTTCTAAGAAATATCCGGGCAGGGGCAAGAGTATATTCGACGGCGGTAAATCCGATTGTTTTGACGCTCTGGACGAGGTTATCTCACAGTGGTGGGACGCAATCAGAATGGGACGTGTGAAGCAGTACATACCCGATAATATGATACCACGCAATGCCGAGAACGGCTCGGTCGGAAAGCTCAACCAGTTCGGCAACAATTACATCACGATAAGTCAGCCGTTGCAGGAGGGCGTTACCCCGAAGATTGAGGTAGTCCAGCCCGACATAAAGTATGACGCATTTGTATCATCGTATACAAACTGCCTGCTGATGTGCCTGCAAGGACTTGTATCGCCTGCGACACTCGGTATTGATGTCGGCAAGATGTCAAGAAGTGCGGACGCTCAGCGAGAGAAGAAGGACGTTACGGGCAACACCCGGAACACAATAACGACAGCGCTTGAAAAGGCTCTGCCTGAGCTTGTGTCGGCTGTATTAAAAACATACGACAATATGCAGGGCAAAGCACCCGAAGAATATGAGGTAAGCGTTGATTTTGGTGAATATGGCGCACCCGACTTTGACAGTCGTGTAGAAACGGTCGGCAAGGCAAGTACCTACGGCATTATGTCGGTCGAAACGCAGGTCGAGGAGCTGTGGGGCAGTTCTAAAGAGGACGAATGGAAAGCCGGTGAAGTCAAGCGTATAATGCAGGAAAAGGGGCTTGCCGATGGTGCGACATCTGCGGTAGGTGATGAGCTTGCTTAGTTTCAGAGATATTGCAAGGATATTTGAAGAGATAGAGCTAAGGCTCATTGCTTCGCTGAAACGCAATCTTTCACGGCACAAAGCTGAAGAAGAAAAAGAAAAGGCTTTTGAATGGTCTGCGTGGCAGGCTGAAAAGCTCAATAACATTGACAATTTCCGCAAGGAGAACGCTCAGATAGCGGACGAATATGTAGATGTTATTGACGATGAAACCCGACAGCTTATGACGGATCAGTTTCACGAGGGAGAGCATACAGCGGAGCAGTCGGTCATTGATGTTTCGGAAAGCGGCGTCAATGTTCCCGATGTTCCGGCACAGCCTCAGCCGCCCCCGAAGCGCCGACAGCTATACCGGATGATCATTTTTTCGGGGTCAACAAGCCGAAGATGGATAAGCTGATGGAAGACGTAACAACGCTTGAAAAGACCGCCCTTACTGCCGCTGTGCGTAATATGGACGATGTTTACCGCACAACGCTGAACAAGGTACAGCTTATGATGGGCACAGGCTCAATTACGCTTAATGAAGCAATCGACCTTGCAACAAGGGATTTTCTCGACAAGGGCATAAACTGTATCGTCTACGCAGACGGCAGGCGAGTTAATATTGCCGATTATGTGCGTATGGCACTGCGCACAACGTCCACAAAGGGGCAACATTGCAGGGTGCGGCTAAACGCTTTGCGGAGCTTGGATATGATACCGTGCTTATATCGCAGTACGGAGGCTGCTCAGAAACCTGCGAGCCGTATCAGGGCAAGGTTTACATTGATGATGTATTCACAATATGGAACGGCGAGAGAAGCAGCGACTTCGGCAAGTCAAACTACTGCGACAAGTGGTTTATGCTGTTGTCTGTGGCAATCCGAGGCGGGCTGTTCCACCCTAACTGCCGTCATACTATGGGGCAGTACATAGAGGGGCTTACAAAGATACCAAAGCCGATTCCTGCCGAGAAGATACGGGAACAGCGAGAGCTTGAAGAAAAGCAACGGGCTATGGAGCGCAAGATAAGAGCGCTCAAACGCAAGGTTGAGGGCACGCAGGACGAGAAGAAGGTCAAGGAGTATAAGCGTAAGCTCCGAGAGGAACAAGGCAAGCTCAGAGAATTTATCAAAGAGCATGACGATGTTCTCCGCAGAGATTATTCAAGAGAGAAGATCTACAGCGGTAAGGGTGAGCCGAAGCAGACAGCTCCGAGAACGGAAGAAGCGCCTGTTAAAGTTACCGATACCGAAAGCAAAAATCCTGTTCCGACAAATAAAGAGCCTAATATTCCTCAGCCGGATAATAACATTTCCGAGCCGGAAAATAACGTTTCTAAGCCGGAAAATAACGAAAACACAATGAATTTTGTACAGTCTGAGCCTATAAAGCCTGTTCAGAGCAACGAAGACACAGACGATACGCCGACTGCGGTTGTGTCTGATGAAGCCGTTGAAACTGTTGAAACTGCCAAAACGACAGAAAACGTACAGGAAACTGTAAAACAGCCTGTTGAAGCAACGGCAGACAGCGAAGAAGACGTACAGAATTTTACAGATGATACTGTTGACAATTCGGATGAAAGTGATATAATAGAAGAAGGAACAGATTTCAAACCGTTGTCGGCAGATACTGTTGTTCCTGTACTGCGTGAAGATTCAAACGAATGGATTGACCGTCTGTCATCCGAAGAAATCAGAGCAATCAAGAAGTACACGAAGAACAGCGGCGATCCCAAAGACGATAAGTTCTATGCAAGGCTTAATTCAATGCTTCGTGGGGATATTCCCGAAGATGACACTTTGAAATATTATTCCGATGTTATATCGGGTGCGATAGCGAAGTTTGAGTTAAAGCACGACATTATCTGTTACCGTTCTGTCAAACACAATCCTGTGGAAGGAATGAAAATAGGCGATATATATGAACCTAAGCAATTTGTCAGCACAGCGGTTGTTTCATCGAGAACGCTTAAAGGTGATTACAACATCGTAATAATAGCTAAAAAAGGAAGCAAGGGTGCGTATATTGAATTATTGAGCAAATACCCGAATCAGAGAGAGTTTTTATTCGATAAGAATTTGAAATATCGAATTTTAAAAATCCGCAATAATAAAATAGTGTTAGAGGTGATAATATGAAAGGCAAGACTAAAGTAATAATTTCTGACGAGTTAATCGAAAAAGTTTTAGATGATATGGAAAAAGCCCAAGAAACTGTTGATGAAGACTGGGACGAAGAAAGCCGAAAAGACTGGGAAGAAAAAATGAACTCATAAAACCGCCCACAGCAGTGAGCGGTTTTCTTATACCCGTGTGCAATTGATTGTACAACTAAACTTAATAATTATACCGCTCTTTAAAAAGGGCGGTATTTTATACCCAAAATCAAAGAAAGTGAGGAAAAGCAATGGAACCCGAAAAAGAAAACTCCCGAAGAGGAGAAGAAGCCCGCTCCCACAGCGGAGCAGAAGGACGAGCCCAAGCCCGAAGAGAAGCCCGCCGAAAACAAGCAGACGGACGATAACGGCACGGCAGACAAGCCCGATGAGAGCAAGGCAGAGGACAAGAAGGACGATAAGCCCGAAGAAAAGGCGGATAAGCCCGAATCTGAGCCTGCACCCGCCGTTCCCGATGCAAAGGACGAGGAGATTTTAAGGCTGAAAACACAGATAGCCGCAATGTCGCTCGGTGTAAAGCCTGACTGTATGGACGATGCTGTGGCTATTGCCGAAAGCTACGTCAAGTCCGGCAAAAGCGAGGACATCAACTCGGCACTGTCGGCGGTAGTCAAGAAATATCCCGATATGAAGGCTGACGGCTCAGACGGCAAAAAGCAGGGCGGATTCAAGGTCGGTGCAGGCAGCTCCGACAAGGAAGAAAAGCCCGACAACAGCAGACTTGATAACGCATTCGGTATCAAGAAAAAGAAGTAAGAAAGGTAAGGTGTAAAAATGTCAAACACAATCAACTATGCTGAACAGTATACCAATCAGCTCAGAGAGCTTTTACGGTCAGAATCAGGCCGACGCTCTCTATCACTCAAATTCCGATATTCAGCTCAGAGGCGGGAAAACAATCAAGATACCCACTCTGTCGGTATCCGGCTATAAGGACCACACAAGAGCATCGCTCGGCTTCCCTCAGGGTACATACGAGAACAACTACGAAACAAAGACGCTCGATCACGACCGTTCTATCGAGTTCGTAGTAGATCCTATGGACTTTGACGAAACCGATACCGTTGTATCACTGGCGAACATTCAGAGCCGTTTCGACAGGACGCAGGCAATCCCCGAACACGACAGCTATACATTCTCAAAGCTGTATGCAGAGGCTGTAAGAGTAGGCGCAACAATAAAGCACGACAAGCTCACGATTGAGAATGTCCTCAAGGACTTTGACGAGAACCTCAAGACACTTGAAGATAAGGGCGTACCTCTTGACAGAATGATACTCTATGTCACCGCAGACTATAAGACGATCCTCAAGAACGCAGAGGGTATTCAGAGAACGCTCGACATCAAGAGCGGCGGCGGTATCGACAGACGTATTCATTCTGTTGACGATATAGGCAATATCGTTACAGTTCCCTCAGCTCGTTTCAAGACCGTGTACGATTTCACGGACGGCTGTAAGTCCGGTGTCGGCGCAAAGCAGATAAACTACATTCTCATTGACCCCGAATGCCAGGTGTCAAGAGATAAGTACGCATATATACATCTGTTTGCTCCCGGCTCTGACAGCAGAACGGCAGACAACTATCTGTACCAGAACCGCAAGTACAACGGTACATTTGCGATAGATCACCTGTTTGTTGACGGCTGTATCATGAATGTATCTGCTCTGACGCAGACATTCGCAGGTAACGGCTCGACAACTGCATTCACAGTGACCGACAAGCCCGAAAAGCTCATCGGCGTAACTGTAGACGGTACAGCGACAACAGACTACAGCTATGACAAGTCATCGGGTGTGATAACATTCAATACCGCTCCCGGCAACGCAAAGGCTATAGTCGTAACATACTAAGGAGGTAACTATGGTAGCAGTAAAGGCAAACAAGCAGTATACTATCACGGAAGCCGAGAAGAAGTCATACCTTGCACAGGGCTATGACATCATTGGCGATAACGGGGCTGTGGAGCATTCTCCGCAGGCTACCGTGCCGTATGCCGAATTTGAAAAGGCTCAGGCGGAGATAGCAAAGCTCCGTGATGAGCTTGCTCAGGCAAGGACGGCAAAGGCAAAAAAGGGTGAGGCTTAATGTACCTCACTTTTGCGGAATTTCAGACCTTATGCCCCGACAGCGCAATAACAGAACAGCAGTATAACGCCCTTGAAAACAGGGCGGAGAGCGACATCGACACACTGACCTTCAACCGCATAACAGCTATAGGATTTAATAATCTGACAGCGTTTCAGCGGGATAAGGTAAGGCTGGCACTGTCACAGCAGACAGCATTTGTTTTTGACAATGCCGAACTGCTTGACAGTCCGCTCAGTTCCTATAGTATCAGCGGTGTGTCAATGTCATTTGACAGCTCGAAGGTTATAAATTACTGCGGTGTCACTACAACACGGCAGATTTATAACACGCTATTGCAGACAGGGCTTTGCTACAGGGGGTTATAATGAAATATCCGAAACTTGTACCCGAAAGGGTTTGTACAACGCCTTGTACCGTTTATCGTACAGACGGACTTAACCGTGACGGTTCAAAGAAACGGACGGCCATATTTGAGGGTAAATGCTTCCATTCGGAAAAAGCACGGCAGAAATTATCCGCAGAAAAACAGCTTATAACGCTGTCTGGCGAGGCTCTTTTCTGCGTGGATATTGCCCCGGACAGCCCGATAGTTGACGGAGCTGTGGAGATAGGTGGCAGAGAGTACAAGATATACGGCTCGGAAAAGGCTAAAAACCCCGACGGGACGGTAAATTACACAAGACTGGAGCTGATATAGTGATAAAAGTAACCGTAAAGCTTGATAAGGCTGCAATAGCAAAGATTGAAAAAGCAGTGCTTGACAGTGCGCAAGCGGCGATGGAGCAGGTGGTTACCGAAGTACAGAACACAGCACCGCTTGACCAGGGCGACCTCATCAACGGCATATTTGTTCGTTCGGAAAAAAGCGGTAATACTGTCATCGCCACGATTGACCACAGTGCTTTATACTCTCGGTATCTCTACTATGGCAAGCTGATGATCGACCCAAATACCAAAAGTGCTTGGGCAAAGAGCGGTATAAAGAAAGAAGTGACCGACAAAAAGTTGAAATTCCGCAACGGCAGGACTGATCACTGGCTTGAGCCGTACATAACAGGTGACAAAAAGGATTTTGTCAAAAACTCGTTCACAAAAATATTTAAGGGAAAAACAGGCGTATGACGTTACTTGAAACAGCCGATATGCTTGCTGATGTTCTCGGCATAGAGAATGTATACGCAGGCTGTATAGACGCAAATAAGGATAAGTATCGGCGTGTATGCGTCAAAAAACACCTATCCTAAGAAAATCAGCATAGGCGGTAAGCCTTGCACGAAAACACTTGAAAAGCACATCAGCGTACTGATACACTGGACGGACAATCCGACAACAGCCGAGAGTGCGGCAAACGAAATACTTGATAAGCTGACCGATGTACACGGCTATGTTGCCGGGGGCACACGGTCGGCTTTTTGAGTTGCAGTGAGGCGCATAACGCAGGCAGAGATGAAAGAGGTATCTGCGAGTACGTTATTGATGTGACGGTTTATTACGAAAGGAGTAATTAACAATGGCTAACAAAACAGGAGTATATCCCGTATATGAAAATCAGTTCAAGATTGACAAGACAGGCGGAACAGGTGCGACAGCCGAGAATCTTGTAACTATTGCCGATATGGAGAGCTTTTCGGTTTCCATTGACGGCAATGTCGAGGAGTGGAAGCCGTTCGATCAGGAAGGCTGGACAAGAAGACTTGTGACAGGTAAGGCGCTGACCGTCAGCGTATCCGGCAAGAGAAACATCGGTGACGCAGGCAACGATTATGTTGCAGGACTTGCACTTAAGACAGGCGCAGACAGCCACACAACTGTAGTGTGGACGTTCCCCAGCGGCGCAACGCTGACAATACCGTGCGTTATAAACGTGACGGAGTGGGAATCGGGCGACTCCACAGCGGTTGCACCTCTTGCATTTGATATTATGTCGGACGGCAAGCCCACATTTACAGACGCACAGTAAAGGAGATAAATACAATGGCTAAGATGTATACACTTGATGAAAAGTTACTCGCAGGCGTTCCCGAAATACGCATCGGAGAAAAGGTCTACAAGGTAGACGATCGTGAAAAGACGGTCAAGAAGGTAATGGCGCTTTACAATAACGGCGATAAGAAGGACATTGAAAAGATTGACGAGATGTTCAAGCTGGCGTTCGAGCCTGCCGCCGCTAAGGAGATAAGCGAAATGAATATGCCGGGGCGGCATATCAGAAGCTGTCCGAGATAGTAATATCCGCCATGACGGGACAGGAAGATACCGAGCGATTTCACGAGTAATGAAGTCTGGTACGATGTCGAGTATGACCGTGAGCTGATACGGCAGTCGATAGCAAAACAGTATCACATACTGCCGTCCGAGCAGGACGATCTGCACTTATTCTGACTGGCTGAGCCTTGTATCCGGCATTATGAATGATACCCGCTCGGTCAGACAGTGCGGATACGAAGCGAGGATAACAAGGAGATGCTCAAACACTTTTCGCCGTATGAAACCGCATACGGCGGGAGTGGGCGGCATTCAGAGCGAAGAAACAGCTTGCGGAGAAAACTCCAAAAACAGATACAGAGCGATATAACGGCTCTTGAAATGATGATAAAAAAGGCATTTGGGGGAGGTGAGTAAATGGCTGACGGAAACGGTGCGTCAGGGCACCTATCAGCCTGTCGCTGATAATAGACGCAGAGCTTGACAAACAGCTTTCGGCTTTACAGAAAAGCATACAGGCACAGTGGGGATAAGGTCGGTGAAACCGCCGAAAAGGCACTTACCGACAGTGTGGCAAAAGCCGCTGATAAGGCTGTAAAGCCTGTTGAGGAAGTCGGCAAGGCTGTAGAAAAGACCGTGACGCAGAGCGTTGAAAAGGCTGTGCAGAAGGTCGAAAAGCCCGCCGAAGAGGTAGGAAAGACGCTTGAAAGCTCTATATCCGAAAGTTCCGAAAAGGCTTCCGAAACTCTGAAAAGGCGCTTGTCGAGCCTGTAAAGGAAGCGGAAAAAAGGAAGCAGAAAGTCTTGGCAAAGCGATAAATAACAAGTACGAGTTCGGACCCGGTTATAGCAAAGAAGCTATGGATTTCGTGAACAACTATCAGCCGAAAAGCGATAAGAAGAAGTCCAAAGAAAAAGAGGAGATCCCCGAAATTGATGTCGGCAGTTTTGAAATTCCTTCCGAACCTATCGACCGTCTGAACAAAAGTCTTGAGCTGACTAACGAAAAAATAGAGCTTGCACAGGAAAAGTGGAAACAGCTTAACAGAGAAATGGCGGCAATGTCTGATAAAGACATGGCAGGCGAAAAGGGCAATGCCGTAATAGAAAAAATAAACGCCGTTGAAACAAGTATGCTGAAACTGCAGCAGCAGTCCGAAGCTACTAAAGCCAAGATAGATAAGGCAATGCAGGCGGATGCAGAAGCCAAAAAGCTGGCTGAAGCCGCACGGCAGGCTGCCGAAGCGGTAAACAAGATACCTGAAAGCACAAACAACATAAATCTGCAATCGTTACCTGTCATAGCGATGCTGATAGACAAAATGCTGCAGGTTAAAACAGCGGTAACAGAGGCTGCTGCATCAAACGAAAAGTGCAGAGTGCGGAAAAAACTACCGACGTACTGGATTCGGGGTGTAAAAAAGATTGAGCAGGTGCTGGAAACGCCGATAAGGCGGCAAGCAAGATAATACAGCCTGTTTCAAAAAGTGAAAACACGTTGAAAACGGTAGGCACGGCGGTAAATAACTCGGTCATTGCTCCTGTGAAAAAACTGGCTTCCTCTTTGCAAGCCATTTCAAAAGAGCAGAAAAACCTGTTGATAACCTTTGAAAAGTCGGTCAAAAAAGTAGGTGCTTCTGCTGAAAAAATCGCTCGGCAAAGCAAAAAACTTCGCCGGTGGATTCGGCAAGACAATAGGCGGACTTGGTAAAAGTGTCAAATCCGCACTTAAATCTACGTTTCTTATGGCAGGGCTTTTTATGCGGCGTTTCGTGGCATAAAGTCGGTAATGTCGGACGCTATCGGAGCAAACGAGGAGTTCGGCAACAGTGTAAAGCAAATAAAAGGCAATCTTCAGGTTGCGTTTACGCCTATAGTAAACGCTATCATGCCGGCGCTTAATACATTGGCATCCGGACTTGCCACAGCAACCAAAGCTATAGCGAGCTTTATTTCGGGGCTGTTCGGCACAACGTATAAAAAGTCGCTTGAAGCGGCAAAAAAGGTCGAAGCTGTCGGAAAAAAGGCTAAGGAAAACAGCCGTTTCCTTGCAAGTTTTGATGAGATGAATGTTGCTTCAAAGGACGAGAGCGACAGTTCTTCCTCTGATCTCTCTGCACTTGACAGCGAGGGCGATAAGACAGCCGAGGGTATCGGAAATAAGATTCGTGAGCAGATTAAAAAGGGGTTTGCTCTGCTGAAAAAGCAGTTTGCAAACGTCAAAAAGTATTTCGACACAAATTTTGCTCCGATATTTGCGGAGATAGGCAAAAAATTCGCACCCGTTATAGAGGGCTTCAAGGATAATATGAGCAAGGCCTGGAGTGATATGGCAACTCTTGCCGAGCCGTTCAAGAACCATTTTACAAATAATCTGACTCCGGCGCTTCAGACAGCGTTTAAGTCAATAGGTACGATAGCTTCAGGGCTTGGAGATACGTTTAATCTTGTGTTCGGTCAGCTGTGGGATAACGTTATTTTCCCTTCGCTGAACACAATGATAACAACCGTGTTACCGTTGCTGACAGATCAGTGGACGGCGACTGCAGAGGTTATGACGACACTCTTTGAAACCGTCAAGACAATATTCGACGAGGTTTTTGTAACCGGTGTTATGCCGATACTGACAACCTTGCAGGGCGCATGGAGCGATTTGTGGATAACCTCGGCAAAGCTATGGTCGCAGTATGGCGAACCGATGATGGAAGCTATTCAGTCGCTTATAACTTCAGTCGGTGATACAGTGCTGACGGTCTATAAAGAGTGGATACAGCCCGTTATACAGTGGGTATGTGACCTTATAAAATCCCTGTGGGACAAAGCAATAAAGCCTGTCTATGTAAAGGTCGTTGCCGTTGTCGCAAAAATCGTGGATTGCGTAAAAGCAGTATGGAATTTTCTAAAGCCGTTTGTCGATTGGTTCGTAAAAACGTTGGGACCCACGATAAAAAATGTACTGGCGGCGGTCAAAGGCGTTTTTGACACTGTATTTACCGCTATCGGCGATATAATCGGCGGTATTATTAAGACCTTCGGCGGACTGATAGACTTTATAACAGGTGTATTTTCAGGCGACTGGAATAAGGCTTGGCAGGGAATATGCGACTTTTTCAGCGGTATCTGGAACACAATCTGGGGCGTGATCAAAGGCGTTATCAATCTGATAATCGACGGTATTAATATGCTCTGGACAGGCATTTACAACGCAGTTAAGGGTATAGTTGACGCTATCGGCGGTGTGGCAGGCGCAATAGGCGATTTGTTCGGTCAGGACTGGCATTTCTCAATGCCTGAAAATCCTCCGCTGATACCTAAACTTGCAAAGGGCGGTCTTGCGTATGCGCCTACGCTTGCAATGGTCGGTGATAACCGTAATGCAGGAACAGACCCGGAGGTAATTGCGCCTCTGTCAAAGCTCAAGGACATCATCGGCGAAGGCGGAGATATGACGGAAGTCGTACTTCTGCTTCGTGAGATACTGGAGTTTCTGAAAGGTCTTAATCTTATCGCTAAGGGTGAGGTTGACGGTAAAACGCTTTACCGGTTGATAGTACGTCTGAACAAGGAGAACACATACAGAACGGGGGTAAATGCGCTTGGCTAAAAATCTGATATGGGTTAAGGGTGTTCTGCTCCCGCCGCCCGATATTGACGGCTATAATGCCACACGATGCAAGACGTGGGAACCAAACACCGGCAGAAATGCCGCAGGAACAACTGTCGGAAGCATACTTTGCTGGAAATACAAGATAGAGCTTAAATGGTCTTTTCTCACAGAAGCGCAGGTGAAGAGCCTGCGTAATCTGTTTGAGAGCAAACCCGATTATTTTGCCGTAAAATTCGACTATGACGGCGAATATAAGGGAGATAACCGCATACAGTACAGATCTCACCGCCACAGGTAAGCTGTACGCAGGAAGCGGCTATTATTACAAGAGTGTGTCAATAAATCTGATAGAAAGGTAGGTGATAGCTTGTATACAAATGTTTCGGATGATTTTCTGTCAGCCGTTAATGGTGCTGAGCCTGTCTACTGCTGCAAGCTGGATTTCGGTAATAATGTAACGGTGAACGATCTGTTCAGCGTAAGCTATTCGGGCGGATCGTGCAGTGAGAGCATAGTGCCGGGCGGAACTGTCATAGCAAACGCAAAAGTCGAGCTGTCGGCACTTCCTGCGTCGGTCAGAAAGGGAAGCGCTTGCACGTTGTATTTTGGCGTGAACGGCGAATACGCACCGCAGGGAGTGCTTACGGTAAAGAAAATCGAGAAAAGCGGAGAACTGTTGTCGGTAACGCTTGAGGATAACATGACAAAGACGGAAAAAGGCTATTTTTCAAGCCTGTCGTATCCGTCCACAACGCTGAAAATGCTGTCTGAGATAGCGACAAAGTGCGGCGTTGCCTTTAATACTTCGGGGCTTACGGCGGTAACGATAAAGGACAAGCCGGAGGGCTATACCTGCCGTGAAATAATCGGATATATCGCAGGGCTGTACGGCAAATTCGCCGTTTGTGACCGTACCGGCAAGATAGCGTTCAAGTGGTTTGATACTACGGCGGTGCAATTGTCCGATTTTTGCTATGACACACCCACAGTTGCTACCGACGATAGTACAGTCGGACGTGTGGTGTGCGGAGATTTTACAGCCGGCACAGGCACTGCGATAACATATGACTGCCTGTTTATGACTCAAAAATCAGCTGAACACGGTGCAGAAGTCATTAAACGGATTTAAATACCGCACGGGCGAAATTCCGTTGAGGCTTGGCAATATGCTGATAGATGCGTGGGATATGGTGAGCATAACCTACGGCGGAGAAACTGTGAAAATTCCTGCCGCTACTATTTCCGTGGCATATAACGGTGGCCTGTCTATGACAATAGAAGCACCTGCCGAAGAGCAGTCTGCGGACAGCGGAGAAAGCTATAAGTCGCCTGCACAGAAGCAGGCGGAACGAATAACCGCAGATATAATCAGTGTAAAACAAGCATTACTCGAAAAAGCGGATATTGCAGAGCTTAACGCACAGATTGCAAACCTCGAAAACGTCTATGCCGCAAAGGCTGATATTACCGAGCTTTCCGCACAGATAGCCACGATTGACAATCTGACGGCTAAGAAAGCAGATGTTGAACAGCTGTATGCAAAGAAAGCGGATATAGATGAGCTTGTGGCCGATACGGCAACGCTTAAATCACTGAAATCCAATGTTGCAAACATAGATGTTCTGCTGTCGGGCAAAGCCGGCACGGGTGAACTGACATCTATAAAGCTGACTGCCGAAAATGCGGAAATAGCGACTGCGCTGATAAAGGACCTTACAGCCGCAAACTTCCGGTCAAAGACCATCGAAACCGATGATTTTACGATAAAATCAAGCAGCGGAAAATTGCAGATAGTCGGAAACACAATACAGATCAAGGATGTAAATAATACCGTGCGTGTCCAGATAGGCGAGGACGGTAAATCCGACTATGGCATTTACGTTACCGATGCAGGCGGAAAGATAATGTTCACCTCTTACGATGGCTTGCACGAAGACGGCATAAAGAGCGGCATTATCAAAAATGATATGGTAGCTGATGATGCACATATCAGTGGCAGTAAGCTGGATATTTCGAGCGTTATTGACGGTATCAACGCCGATAACAGCACCTATCTTAATACAAGTAAGGTCGTCATAGACGGAACATCTCAGACGATAAATGCAAAATTCACGGAGCTGACTGCAAGCATAGGCAGTATCGGCACCCGCACTTCAGCTCTTGAAAGCGACCTGTCGGGCTTTCGGACAACAGTGTCAGAAACATATGCCACGAAGTCGGCGGTTGACAGTATACAGATAGGTGGAAGAAATCTGCTGTATGACAGCACGGGAAACATCAAAAACGGCTGGAGCGGTAACACGGTCATAACGGTTGATGGCGGAATATCAGGAAATAGTCTTGCGGTTTCAAGAACCGGCTATTCCGGTAATGCAAGATATTTCGGCTTAAGCAAGCGGCACTTTCTGACGGATTTCGAGGTCGGCACAAGCTACACTCTGTCGGCATGGATAAAGGTCAGAAGCGATGTAGAGCTTGACGCAAGCGGCTATGTAATGGCACGATTTCGCTCGGCAGATGATAAAAAGCTGTATGCCCTGTCGCTGACGGTGAGCAGTCAGACAGAAAAAGACAAGTGGATTTACTACGAAAAGACGTGGACGATAAATGACAGCGACATAGCAAAACTCGAATGCGTAGCACTTGCACTTGATAAAAACGGCATGATCGAGGCTTGCAACATCAAGCTCGAAAAAGGCACTAAGGCTACGGACTGGTCGCCTGCTCCTGAGGATACCACAGCCGAAATAACATCGTTATCAAGCAAGCAGGCAAGCCTTGAGCAGACGGTAGATGGATTTAAGGCAACTGTTGAAAGCACATATGCGACAAACGACAGCGTAACGCAGAAGGTTTCCGCCGTAGAGCAGAAAGCCGACAAAATATCGTGGATTGTAAAATCGGGAACATCGGAAAGCAGTATGGAGCTGACAAGCAAGGCCTTGGATATTATTGCGGAGACCAAAATCAAAGGTGATGTGATTGTGGGCGGAGTTATCAAAAGCGGCAACTATGATGTTGCAAAAGGCGCTGGTATGAAGCTGACGCTGGCAACGGGCGAGTGGGACAGCAAATACTTCAAAGTAAGCAGCACCGGCACTATTACAGCTACGGGTGGAACGATAGGTGGATTTACGATAAGCAATAATTCACTGTATAACGGGCTGGACACAATTAATCACAAAAAGAAGGAACAAATGGGGAAACGGCTGGTGTTAATATCAGCGTTTTGGGGAGGGTTTTCTGCGTATAACAGGGGAATACGGAACTGAAATGAACAATGGGCAAATACGGTTCTATTCATTAGGTAGAGACTTGGGTATATTACTCCGGGATCAACTGATTTTAGTGACTATAGCAAAACAGGAATAGGCATAGTTGCCACCAATCAAATTGGTGGTGCTGGATTATACGGACGAATAGATTTGAGGCTACAAGGATAAGATGAACGGCAATACCTATATTGCAGCATACAGTGTGTGTTGCGATGGTAAAAAAAACAGTAACGATGGATTTAATTCAACTTTTCACATTAAAACTCGCTTTTCAAGTGGCATAGACGTTTCGGATATTTATTTCAGTTACGAAAACAAGACTATTTGCTCAATTGGTATTGCGGGTTACTATGGGGTAGGTGGCATTTCCCCGATGTGTACAAATGGTTGCCTGTATTTAACGATTATGTTGCATTCAAAAGAGGCATCCTTTTCGATTCTTCGAACCCGTCATTAATTTATCATGGCGCAAACAGGTTGCTGGCGTGTTCATCATCAAAAATTGTGGTTGGCAACTCTAACTTAGCTTTATCGTTGATAGGTTCATCGCTGACATCTTCAAGTACCATATCCGTTTCATCCGACGCCCGTATGAAAAACCACATAGCCGACTTGCCGAGCAAATCTGAAAACCTTTTTGATTATCTTGACGGAAAGTCGTTTTTCTATAACGGTGACAATTCAACCGCTAAAAACTACGGCTTTATCGCACAAGATGTTTTATCCGCTTTACAAAAATGCGGGCTTTCGACAGACGATTTTGCAGGATTCTGCGATATAAACGGCGATGGCAGTCAATACGCACTTGCGTATGAGCAGTTTATTCCGCTGATGTGGAATGAGATAAAAAGATTAAGAAAAGCACTAAGCGAAAGGAGTTAATTATGCTTAGAAGTAACAAAACAACACAGTTTGACGGTACAAGCTATATCACTGACGGAGAGGGCAACGAACAGACCGTAGCGTATTTCAGTGCTACCATAAGGGCGGATAAGACCGTAACGATGAGCATGACAGTATCGAACGCCGAACTGTATGAAGAAAACAAAACCACAGTCAGAGCGGATTATACGGAGTTTCAGACCGCAGTATATGCCGCCCAGGACGCAGAGTAAGGAGAAGCTATGAAGTTATCAACTGTAGTAAATGCAATCCCCGTCATAAGCAAGCTGATGAGCAAGGAACTGCCCGTCATACAGTCGTATGCTGTGGCAAAGCTGGCACGGAGAATAGATGAGGAAACGAAGCTGTATAATGAGCAGAGGCAGAAGCTCTTGCAGAAATACGGCGAACAGGACGGTGATAAATACGTTATTCGCCCTGAAAACGTAGATGTTTGCAATGGGGAGCTTGAGGAGCTGCTCAACATTGATGTTGATATACCCGAAAAGATTGATATTCTCTCGACGAATGTCGTTCTGACACCCGCCGAGATGATAGCAATAGAAGATTTTTTAGCCGAATAGGCAGAAAGGAAAAAAATTATGGAAAAGTTAAAGTAGTATTTTCGGTGCGATAGTTGCGACTATCGGCGGCGTGATCGGCTGGATATGGGGCGATTTTACACCCTTTGCTTGCCGCTTTAATTGTGTGCATGGTGCTTTGATTACATATCCGGCGTTGCGTGTGCGGTTGTCAGAAAAGACGTGTCAAGCGAGATCGGCTTTAAAGGCATAGTCAAGAAAATATTGATTTTAATGCTTGTAGGGTTTGCACACGTCCTGGATGCGCATGTGCTGAACAGTACACCGGTATTACAGTCAGCAGTGACAATGTTTTTTATTGCTAACGAGGGTATATCGCTTGTGGAAAATGCGGCGGGGCTTGGTATACCGATACCGAAAAAAATGCTTGAAGTGTTAAAGCAGCTGAAGCTCAAGGGCGACAGCACAGAGAAAAGCGAAAGCGAGGAAAAGTAATATGTTAAAAATCAAGGGCATTGACATCAGCAGGGCACAGGAGCAGTTCGATTTTACGGCGGCTGTGTCGGCAGGCGTGAAGTTTGTGATTATCCGTGCCGGCATACGCACGGATGAGGACACTTACTTCAGACGCAATCTCCGAGTGCCAGAAAAAGAAATATCCCTTACGGGCTTTACTGGTACTTTGAAGCGACATCTGACGATGCGTTTAAGGCTGAGTTGTCCGCTTGCAAGAAGGCAGTAAAAGGCTTAAAGCCGTCATATCCAATATTTTTTTGACGCTGAAGAACAGGCGCAGATAGATAAGCTGACAACTGCACAGCGTACTGATATGGCACTCAAATTCTGCGCCGAAATGACCGCTATCGGACTGCCGTCCGGTGTCTATGCTAATCCTTCGTGGATGGAAAATTACTATGACAAAAGCCGCCTTGCAGATGTTGATATATGGCTTTGCGCACTGGACCGAAAGCCCAGACTACCCGAGCGTGTATGATTACGGGCAGAAAATGTGGCAGTGGGGCGTTGACAGTATCGCAGGCAAGGACGTTGACGGGGATATTTGCTTTGTAGATTATCCTGCGAAGACTGACTACTGGTACAAGACGCACAGCGGCACAGATACCCCCGCAAAGCCGTCAGAACCCGTCAAGCCTACTACGCCCACTGCAAAGACATACAAAGCAGGTGAGGCGGTACAACTGTCAAATACCGCACTGTATGGCTCTTCAACAACCTCACAGCCCGCAAATCACCTGACAGGCACATATTACATACACATCGCTGATGATGTTTTAAACGGCAGGATCCGCATCACCACACCGAAAGGCTGTAGCGCAGTGACAGGCTGGAGTAAAAGTTAGATATAGGCGGTAAGACTGCTGAAAGCAAGCCTGCGGCAGAAATTCCAAGGGTGACCGTGTGCAGATAAAGCAGGGGAGCTACATGGTACGGCGAAACGAGTCCGCTTAAGGGACTGGTTGTTTGAAAAGATCTGGATAGTCACCGAAGTTGTCGGCAACGTGCTGTACTCGGTAAGGATACAAACGATATTTTTTGATACTCACAGCCCGATCGATATTAAGTAACCCTCATAAAGAAGTAAAATGACCGAATCCCCCGGTGGAGCAAAAAAAAGGCTCTGTCGGGGGATTTTTTCCTGTTACAAAAAACGTAAAAATCGTGTAGAGTAAACAAACCGCATAAAAAAATGCGGCTTTTGAAAGAAATATGGTCGAGGCCACAAGAATTATATAAAAGCTGTTTTCGTATATTCGCAGGGAAGTGTTTAAATTGCTATTAAAAGCCTTATGCAATGCAGATTCACGGACTTTTAATTGCTGAAACATTTCAAATGTTTTTCTTAAATGACAAAAAATCGTGTACAAATCGTGTACAGATATTACTTGATATTATTAAGAATGCTCACCGCCCGTTCCTCTTCTCGTGGGTACAGGTGGGCGTATGTTTGCCATGTTTGTTGAACGTCCGCATGACTGACCG
>VOFK01001115.1_pt1 | contig 39603 bp, 83 predicted proteins | sample 5384121 | NCBI WGS metagenome assembly VOFK01 (sample SAMN12384730, study PRJNA508395) | human gut metagenome | isolation source: healthy gut J | host: Homo sapiens | reverse complement strand
AATCTCGCGCTTTCACCGGCTGTGCGCGCTGCGGGTCGAGCGCTTTTGTCGAGTGGCGCGGTCCCTGCGATCAGCTCAAGCAAAGCCTCCTGACTGAGGCTGACTCTGGTGATGGCACAACTGCTCCCAAGAATGTTGTATTGCAAGCGGTCAACGTTGAGATTATTAAAGCTGGATGAAAGAGTTCAGGAAATGGTAACCGAAGGAAAATTAAGTAGTGGTCATGCAAGAGCAATTATTAGTATTGAAGATAAAGAAAAAACAATACATGGTTGCACAGAAGATATTTGACGAAAAACTCAATGTGCGAGATGTTGAAAAAACTTGTTAAAAATATTGATAAGTTAGATAAATCTGTGGAAAAAGACAAAGCCAGAAAATGATTTTGTATATAGAGATTTTGAAGAAAAAATTGAAGAAAATCATGGGTACACAAGTAGTTATCAAAAATAAGAATAATAACAAGGGTAAAATTGAAATTCAGTATTATTCACAGGCAGAGCTTGAAAGAATATATGATATGTTAAAGAAAATTAATGAATAATTAAGTTTATATATAATGTATACTATATAACTAATTTAATAATATATTAATAAGCTAATATACAGAAAGGAAAAAATTATGTTAGATGTATTTGGATTATTTAAAGTGGACACACTTTATGTAGTTATAGGTCTGCTTTGTAATAACAATTGCAGCAATAGTTCTTGCAATTGTTGCAATATGCAAAGGCTTGTGCTATGACGAAAAAGTATGAGATGATGATGGAAGGCTCTGATGGAAAGAGCATGGAGAAAATGGTCAGAAAAATATACCGATGACATTATCAATCTTCAGAAGACAAGTGAAGATAATACAGAAGCTATTAAGGACATATATGAAAAGATGCAGCTTACATTCCAGAAGGTTGGTGTTAATAAGTATGATGCATTCCATGAAATGGGTGGAAAAGTTAAGCTTTGCGCTATGTATGCTTGATAAGAAAAAGACAATGGATACGTTGTAAATGTAATGCACAGCAATGATGGCTGTTTTGCTTATATTAAGGAAATAGTTAATGGAAAGTCTTATATTGAACTTGGTAAAGAAGAGGAGAAAGCTGTTAAGCAGGCACTGGCCGGACGTATGGGAGACGAAGAATTAAGTAAAGAAATTAACGATTTAATGCAGAAAGACAAAATAAATGTAATTGAAAATATACAGAAAAAAAGGTGCATAATAGCATTTGGTAAATTTGATAAAATAGTGTCAATGATAGGACACGGAAATGAGGAGTAATGTTAGATTTAAAATTTGTCAGAGAAAATCCGGATATTGTAAAACAGAATATTAAGAATAAATTTCAGGACAGAAAGCTTCCACTTGTAGATGAAGTAATTGAGCTTGATGCTAAAGCTCGTGCAACACAGACAGAAGCTGATGAATTAAGAGCAAACAGGAACAAGCTTTCTAAGCAGATTGGTGCTCTTATGGCACAGGGAAAGAAGGAAGAGGCAGAGGCAGTTAAGGCACAGGTAAGTGCAGATGCAGCAAAGCTTGCTGAATTAGAGGCTTCTGAAAAGGAACTTAATGAAAAGGTTAATAAGATTATGATGACTATTCCTAACATCATAGATCCTAGTGTACCAATCGGAAAAGATGACAGCGAGAATGTTGAAATTGAAAAGTTTGGTGAACCAGTAGTTCCTGATTTTGAAGTACCATATCATACAGATATTATGGAAAGATTCAACGGAATCGATATGGATGCAGCTGGTAAGGTTGCTGGTAATGGCTTTTATTATCTTATGGGCGATATTGCAAGACTTCATTCAGCAATTATCTCATATGCAAGAGATTTCATGATTGACAGAGGGTTCACATACTGTATTCCTCCTTATATGATAAGAAGTAATGTTGTTACAGGCGTTATGAGCTTTGATGAAATGGATGCAATGATGTACAAGATTGAAGGCGAAGACCTTTACCTTATAGGTACAAGTGAACATTCAATGATTGGTAAATTTATTGACACAATTACACCTGAGGAAGAGCTTCCTAAGACTCTTACAAAGCTATTCTCCATGTTTCAGAAAAGAGAAGGGTGCACATGGTATCGAGGAAAGAGGTGTATATAGAATCCACCAGTTCGAGAAACAGGAAATGATTGTTGTATGTAAGCCGGAAGACAGCAAGATGTGGTTTGATAAACTATGGCAGAATACAGTAGATTTCTTCAGAACAATGGATATTCCAGTAAGAACACTTGAGTGCTGTTCAGGAGATTTAGCTGACCTTAAGGTTAAGTCTATTGATGTAGAAGCATGGTCACCAAGACAGAAGAAGTACTTCGAGGTTGGTTCATGTTCTAACTTAGGAGATGCTCAGGCAAGAAGACTTAAGATAAGAGTTCAGGGTAAGGACAAGAACAAGTACTTTGCACATACGCTTAACAACACATGTGTTGCACCTCCAAGAATGCTTATTGCTTTCCTTGAGAATAACCTTCAGGCAGATGGAAGAGTTCTTATTCCAGAAGCTCTTCGTATGTACATGGGTGGTAAGACAGAATTAGTACCAGTTAAGTAATATGAATACTAAATAGATATTATTAAAAATGTGGATAAAACATATCAAATGAATATGTTTTATCCACATTTAGTTTTATGTTATCCACAAATTTTTGTGGATAAGTGTGTTGATTCTGGGGAAATCCATTAAAATGCTGTTAAAAACCAGTATTTTAATGTGGAAAACCTTGTTTATATTGGTATGTGGAAAAACTTTTACTGGAAATCTACAACATTTATCCACTGATTAAGAAGTTCTTTTTTTCTTCTTCTTTATTCTTAGTAAGTCTTGCTGCTGCAACTAATGGAAGCCATTCATTAACATATGAACGTTTTGTGTTAGTTAATTCACAGAAAGCACTTATGTACTTTTCAGGAATATCACTCTTGTCACCAAACTGTAATTTGAGAAGTAAAAATGTATTCGCAATATCGGCAGATGCATTACCCTGTGTAGCATGTACCCAGTCAACTGCTGTGATTTCTTTGATATTTCCCTTGGCATCAGCAGTAACAATAATATTATCAGGACAATAATCTCCGTGACAAAGCTTAGTATGATTCTTCATGGAATTAAGCCTTGTAAGAAGTTCATACTTAACGCTGTTATCAAGTTCTTCAATAGAGTTAATCTGGCGGTTCATTTTATCCTTTAATACCAGAAGAAGTGGGTTAGACTTCTTCTGGAAAGATATCTGGTATTCAACCATTTTCTTTAATATAATCATCAGCCTTGTCAGGGTATTTTTTCAATTAATTGTGTAAGAGTAGGACCTTCAACATATTCACTTGTGATAGACCATTTACCGTCAGTAACAGCAACCTCTAAAAGCTTTTGGAATATTAACGCCTGCGTCTTCAACTCTAGAAGTATTAAGAGCTTCATATAAAACATCTGATTTGTTGTAGGTCTTGGCAAAGACCTTAGTAGCTTTGCCATTCTCTACATATACTGATTTTAACTTAGATTTTGCTAAATATTTTTTCATATGACATGTCTTCCTTTCTTAAAATAATAATGATGATTATTTACCATAGTAAGCCTTTAAGTACATGGCTTTCATTTCACTCATAAGAGGATATCTTGGGTTAGCACCAGTACACTGGTCATCAAATGCAGCTTCTGTCATCTCATCAAGAGTTGCAAGGAAGTCTTCCTCTTTTAACACCATAATCTGCAATAGTTTTCTTAATTCCTACCTTTGCCTTTAATTCTTCAATAGCCTTGATGAGGTTTTCAAATTTCTCATCATCATCTTTACCCTGAATTCCAAGAAAGTCAGCACACTCAACATAACGTGCTTTGCAATGTGGATACTTATACTGTGAGAATGTTCCCATCTTGGTTGGAACCTCTGCAGCATTGAATCTCATTACATCAGTGATAAGAAGGGCATTAGCAATTCCGTGTGGAAGGTGGTGATATGCACCCAGTTTATGTGCAAGTGAGTGGCATACACCAAGGAATGCGTTGGCAAATGCCATACCAGCCATAGTAGAAGCAGTAGCCATCTTTTTCTCTTGCAACTGCATCATGTGCACCTAATTCATAAGCTGCTGGAAGATATTCAAATATATTCTTCATAGCCTGTAATGCAAGCCCATCTGTATAATCTGTAGCCATAATAGAAGCATATGCTTCAAGAGCATGTGTTAATGCATCTATACCAGAAGCGGCTGTAAGTCCCTTAGGCTGATTCATATGCATGTCAGCATCGATAATAGCCATCTTAGGAAGTAATTCATAGTCAGCAAGTGGATATTTCTGACCGGTTGTTTCATCAGTAATAACTGCAAAAGGTGTAACCTCTGAACCAGTACCAGAAGAAGTAGGAATAGCTATAAAGTAGGCTTTTTCGCCCATCTTAGGGAATGTGTATATTCTCTTTCTGATATCCATGAAACGCATAGCCATATCAAGGAAGTCTGCCTCAGGATGTTCATATAAAACCCACATAATTTTTGCAGCATCCATTGCAGAACCACCACCGATTGCAATGATTACATCAGGTTCAAAAAGTCTCATGGCTGCGGTGCCTTTTTAGCGCATGCAAGTGTTGGATCTGGTGCTACATTATAGAAAGTAGTATGCATGATTCTAAAAGAATCTAACTTATCTGGTGACACATTTGGTATAACCGTTCTTATAAAGGAACTGGTCAGTAACGATAAATGCTTTTCTTCTTACCCATTACAGTTCCAAGTTCATCAAGGGCAACAGGTAAGCAGCCCTTCTTAAAGTAAACCTTCTCAGGTGCTCTAAACCAAAGCATATTCTCTCTCCTCTCAGCGACAGTTTTTTACATTAAGCAGATGCTTTTACTCCAACGTTCTCAGATACTGAGTTTCCGCCCCAAGAGCCGCATCCAAGTGTAAGAGAAGGAGCCATCTTAAAGTTGTAGAGGTCACCGATTCCACCGTGAGATGAAGGTGTATTGATAAGGCAGCGGCATGTTTCATTCTTTTCAGAGAATTCAGCAATCTTGTCTGCCTGTGTTTCAACATTAATATAAAGAGATGATGTATGACCAAATCCACCATCTGCAATCAGGTGTTCAGCTTTTGAAAGAGCATCTTCAAAATCTTCTGCCTTGTACATTGCAAGGACAGGTGATAACTTTTTCATGAGCAAATTCTTCTGAGAGGTCTACAGATGTTACTTCACCGATAAGAATTTTAGTTTCTTCAGGAACAGTAACGCCTGCTAAAGCAGCAATAGTATGGGCTTTCTGACCAACAATCTTCGCATTAAGGGCACCGTTGATAATAATAGTCTTTCTTACCTTTTATGTCTCGCTCTTATTAAGGAAGTAGCAGCCTCTGTATGCAAATTCTTCTTTAACAGCCTTGTAAACCTTCTTGTCAACAATTACAGACTGTTCAGAAGCACATATCATACCATTGTCAAATGTCTTAGAATGAATAATTGAGTTAACAGCAAGTATTACATCTGCTGATTCATCGATGATAGCAGGAGTATTACCAGCACCTACACCAAGTGCGGGCTTTCCAGAAGAGTAAGCAGCTTTAACCATTCCAGGTCCGCCGGTAGCTAAGATAATATCTGCTTCCTTCATAAGTGTATCTGTAAGCTCAAGGGAAGGAACATCTATCCAGCCAATGATTCCCTCAGGGGCACCTGCTGCAACAGCAGCTTCAAGAACAACCTTAGCTGCTGCAATTGTCGATTTCTTAGCTCGTGGATGTGGGCTTATGATAATACCATTTCTAGTCTTAAGTGAAATAAGAGTTTTGAAAATAGCTGTTGAAGTTGGATTAGTTGTTGGGATTACGGCTGCAACAACTCCAATAGGTTCAGCAACCTTTTTAATTCCATATGCCTTATCCTCTTCAATAACACCACAAGTCTTAGTATCTCTGTAAGCATTATAAATGTATTCAGAGGCATAATGATTCTTGATAACCTTATCTTCTACAATTCCCATACCAGTTTCTTCAACTGCAAGCTTGGCAAGAGGAATTCTTGCTTTATTGGCAGCAAGTGCAGCAGCAGTAAATATCTTATCTACCTGTTCCTGAGTATAAGCTGCGAAGATGCGTTGAGCCTCCCGTACACCGGCAAGCCTTTCTTCAAGAGCTTCGACTGTGTCAACAATTGGGTAATTCTCAGTTAAATTCTTTGACATAACATTTCCTCCATAACTTGATTCGTGTAATATTGATTGATAATAATTTAACAATGTCAATATAACACTAATATAATTATAACTCAATATTCATTGTAATATTAATTAAAATATGCTATCTTTTACCTAGTAACTGGGGACTAATAAATCTTTTGTTAAGGATGGAGCGGCTTATGAAACAGGTTAGTGTTGATAATCTTAAAGAAAACGATATATTAGCTTTTCCTATATTGTCGCATTCGGGGACTGTTCTTATTCATGCGGATGTTGCTCTGACAGAAGAACTTATTGAAAGAGCAATTAATCTTGGAGTAAGAACTGTATACATAAAAAAGACGAAAAGAGGGAATTGTCAGGGAGAATACTTCTGATAGTGATACGGCACGGGGAAGAGGAAGAATATCCATACAGACTTGAAGAAACTGCCAATAATTCAAGGCAGATAGTAAAAAAATATTAGAAAAACACATTTATAAACATAATGAAGAACTTAAGATAATTGTTAATGAGGCACAGAGAATACTTGATACAGTTATTGCAGAGCCGGAGGTTGTGAATAATATTACTGAAATCAGGAATGTAAGTACTGACATGTATACACACTGTATTAATGTATGTACTTTGTCAACAATTATGGCATTAAGGCTTAAAATGAGTAATAAACAGATACATAATATTGCGATGGGAGCAATACTTCATGATATAGGACTCAGATATATTAATGTTCCTTATGTTAATGTTAGTGAGAATAAGATGACTAATAAAGATGCTGTTGAATATAAGAAGCATACTATATTTGGATACAGTTCACTGCAGGACGAGGAATGGCTTCCTGACGTGGCAAAGGAGATTATTCTCTTTCACCATGAAAGAATTGATGGCTCAGGATATCCTTTCCAGCATAAGGGTGACAGGCTTAAACCAGAAGTTAAGCTTGTTTCTATCTGTGATGATTTTGACAGTATGATAAGTGGCATAGGCAGTGAGAAGATGAAGATATATGAAGCTATTGAATACATCAAAGTGCATTCGGGAGTAAAATATGACCCTACAATTGCTTCAAAATTCTTAGACTCAGTTGCTGCATACCCTGTCGGCTGTACAGTTTACACAAGTGATGGCGAAAAAGCTGTAGTTATAAGACAGAATAAGGAAGCTGCTGACAGACCTGTTATAAGAATGACAGAGCATGCAGATGGAACACCTTATACTGAAAATGTAGAGTATAACTTATTAAAGCAGCTTACTATGTTTATAGTAGATACAGAATAGAGCATTGGAGCAGCTATGAATTTATATATAAGAACCCTTGGATTTGATAATATGACATCAGAGGCTGAGGCAAAATTTATAAAAAACAGGAATTAGAGAAAAGCGTAAAAAGAAGGATTTGTGATACGCCACGAGAAATTAGATCGTGGCGTTATTATCTTGCGCCTTTAGCAACTCAACCGGATTGTATGTGTATGGAAGATATGAAAAAAAGAATATTTTTAAATATGAGTACTATTTTCCGTTTGTTGTGGGGAAGGCTTTAAGTGACAATGAGGAGATGACTATTGAGAGACATCTTGACAAGGAATCTATGCAGTTATATGTGATGAATTAAAGACAGGAGTAACGCTTATATTTTATCTTCAGAATGTAATGGATTATCTTGATTATCTGTACAGTGGTAAGGATTTTAATGCGGATGATTTTAATCCTGACAGAAAGAACGAAATTGGTAAAGTACCAATCAGAAACAAAAAGGTGGCACTTACAGGACTGTCGCTTGGTGGAATTATTATGCTTCCGGTGAGAAAGGAAAGAAATTCTAAGAAAAGCAGACAGGATGAAATTGCAAGAAAAAGAATCTTATTCAGGCAGCAAAGAATGGAGATGAGGATGCAATTGAGAGCCTTTTACAATAGAAGATATTGATACATACAATGAACTTTCTAACCGTGTCATGAAGGAAGATATATTTACTATAGTAGACTCAACATTTATGCCATGCGGTGTAGAATGTGACCAGTATTCCGTCATAGGAGAGATTCTTGAACTGCGTGAAGCGGAGAATATATACACTGGTGAGAAGATATATATTATGGTTCTTGAATGTAACAGTCTTATTATAACTACAGCAGTTAATAAGGAACATCTGCTTGGAGAACCAGCCGTAGGCCGCAGATTCAAAGGACAGATATGGCTTCAGGGAAATGTAAGGTTTACTGACTGATATTGTTGTTAAATATATGATTTCATAATAAATTGTATTTAATATAGAAATTTACATATTTTTACAAATGTGGTATTATAATACAAGGCATATAAGAAATCGGAAATGTCAACTAAATATTATTAATTATCAACGAGGAGGGAAGCTATGAAGTTTTTTCAGAAAATTAGGCTTTCAGCTTGTTTTATTTTTTATTGTTGCCATTACAATTCCTATTGTAATGCTTATGGTAAGTTCAATTACAACAACTTCGTCTTCAATGGAAAATAACGTGAAGGTAACAAGTGAGCAGACTTTGAATGAAGCATGCAGAAACAGTTTACTACATATCTTAAGACTCTGTCGTCAGCCGGTAGACCTGCTTACAAGAAAGAATGAAGTAAAAGCATCTTGAGGATCAGGGAACATTAAGTGATAATGTTAAGGCAGTAAGAGATTCTCTTATTGCATCAGTTAAGGTTACTAATGGTGCAGAAAAAAAGAGCGTTCTTTGCTACTAATACTAATCTTGAGATTACAGGTTGGGGAGAATATAACCCAGAGACCGGTAAGACACTTAGTAAGGGTGGTCTTGAGAATGGTGTAGACAGAACTAAGGAAGTATGGTACACAGATTGTAAAGGTCTTAAGGCAAGAAACAGCATTTATGCTTATTTTTCAAAAGCCATATTACAGCAAGGATTTTTTGATAAGACAATAATTACTGTTTCACAGGAAATTAAGCATTCAGACGGAACGAATTATGGTACTGTGGGTATGCATATTGATTTTTCTGAGATTACAGATTTTGTACAGGGTATCGGACTTCTTAATACAGGATTTGTTGTCCTTGCAGATGAAGATGGTAATATACTTGTTAATAATGATAATAACAAGTATGTAACAGATTCAGTATCAGGACTGAATTGCTGGAGTACAGTTAAAAGGTCTTACAGATGCTGATTATGATAAAAAGCATTTTCATTTGATGAAAAACATTAATGGTGAAAAGGTACATGTAGTAACATCTAAGGATGCTGTTACAGGATGGACACTTGTTGGTTTTATCAGTTCTAAAGAAACATCTGCTACAACTAATAAGATGATTAGCAATACTGTTATATTCAGTATTATAGCATTTGTTATTGGAATTGGTATTGCACTTGCAGTTACAGCTTCTATGACTAAGGAGATTAAGAAGGTTTCTGGACATATGAAGGATGTTGCGGGTGGTGATTTAACAGATAGAATTGATGTAAAGAAGAAGAATGAGTTTGGAGACCTTGAGAATAACTTTAACAACATGGTTGAGAACATGGCAGTTCTTATTAAGGGTGTTGAGGAAAAGAGTGGAGTTATAGTAGATGCATCTGCTAAGATTGCAGGAGTATCTAAGTCTACTACAGAGACAGTAGGTCAGGTTTCAGAGGCTATACAGAGTGTTGCAGTTGGTGCATCAGGTCAGGCAGACAGTACACAGACAGCAACACAGGAAGTAGAAAATCTTGCAGACAGATTAAAGGAAACTAAGGCTTATGTAACTGATATCAGTGATATGTCTGTTGAAACACAGAAGTTAAGTAATAAAGGGACTTACAATTGTTGATGAACTTATTACTAAGGGACAGCGTTCAATTGATAACTCTAAGATTTCTAAAGCAGTTGTATCTGAGATGGTAAGCAGTATAGAGAAGATTAATTTCATATCAGATGCTATTACAGAAATTACAGAGCAAACTAACCTGTTATCACTTAATGCTTTCTATCGAGGCAGCAAGAGCAGGAGAGAGCGGTAAGGGATTCGCAGTAGTTGCTGATGAGATAAGAAAGCTTGCTGAACAGTCACAGCAGTCAACAGATGAGATTAAGCAGATTGTTAATGAGATTACTATTAAGTCACAGCAGGTTGAGCAGACAATGGATGAGTCAGTTGGTATTATAGAGGAACAGAATGTATCTATTAAGGATGCTAAGGAACTGTTTAATACAATTTCTGATTCAGTTAACGGACTTAAGGAAGGTCTTGATAATATTACACAGCTCAATGAGGCTATGGATACTAACAGAAATAATGTTGTAAGTAAGATGGAAGATGTTGCAGCAGTAGCAACTGAGACTGCCGCAGCCTCTGAAGAGGTTACAGCATCAGCCGTTGATGTTGAGCAGACAATGCACGACCTTAATGAATTTACAGTTGAACTTGATATCGCAGAGGCTCTTAAGGAAGCTATTGATAAGTTCAAGTTGCAATAATTAAACTAATCCGATAAATGTGTTTTATGGAAGCTGCCACTCAGGCGATTGTAATCGCCATAAGGTGGCAGCTTCTTTTTAATCTCAGGGTATCATTGACCTTGCTGATGTTTTGTGATAAAATTTCTCTTGGTGTTTAGCCAAGTTGTTCTCATAGTTAAGTGGATATAACCTGGGGACCTCCCTAAGTCTCAATCCCCAGTTCGACTCTGGGTGGGAACATTTATATTAAGAAGTGACAAGCAGTAGCGATGAGAATCGTTGCTGCTTTTTGTTTATTAGTAACGAGACTATAATAACAGAAGGTACAGACTAAAACAATCTGACGCATAATGCATCAGAATAATTTAGGCGGTACCTTCTTTTAATTTGCTTGAAAAATGAACAAAAAAAAGAAGCGTGGAAAGTTACGGTTTACACCAAAGCCAAAAAGGAAGTGCGTGAAATAGGGACAGCAGAGATGCTGATGCAGGCGTTTGGAGCCTGTGATAATAAGATGCTGTAGAAGCATTGAATTCAAAGGAAATAATACTTACCTTTCCTTCACAGAAAAAGAACAATAAGACAGTAAGGGTATTGAAGACACCAAAGACAGAAAGCAGTGCGCGAAAAAGTATTCATCCCAAGGTCTGTTGCACAATATCTGATAGAATTGAAACAGGAATAGGATGAGATAAAGGCTGCCCTGGGGAATGAGTATCATGATGAAGGTACTGTCAAATCCGGAAATAGCAGCATTGCTCAATTCCCTGGCAAAGACAATGAAAGTATAAGACTAATAAAAATAGCGATATTGTATGGATGAAGTATCTATACAGTGTCGCTATTTTTAGGCTAATATATAGAGATAAGAAGGATGTTTTGAAGCGTTTTAAGATACATAGGGAAGGGAAAGTAATGTTAACAATAAACCAGTTAATGAAATATTTGAGGAGCAAACACAATATTGCTGTTAAAAAGTAATCAGGCACAGGATTTACGAAATATGGGATATTATCATGGATTTAAGGGATATCGTTTTATTCGTGTACCGAGTCAGAGAATTTCATTTACATCTTTAGATGAAATTATTGCATTGAATAAATTTGATATGAAGTTAAAAAGCTCTTTTTTTTATCCTAAGGTTATGTTTATTGATAATGCAATAAAGATCTATGTGATCGAATCAACATTGAAAAATGCTAAATCGGAGAATTTGGTACTTTTTTTCATGTGCAAATTCGGATGTTAAATTGTATACATCGGCGACATTGCACCTCCCAAGTAATCTTGATGCAGATGGGAAAATAACAGAATATATTATATATGAGCTTAAAGATCTTAGAAATGCGGTTGCACATAATAATATTATTTTGATACAAGATTTATAAATTTGACCATATGGTATATTATAGCTATGAATTGCGGTGGGCGTCTTCGGACAACACCTTGAAAGAGCTTGATGCGTCGGGCTCTTTTTTATTGCATTATCAATAATTTTCTAAATATGTGCCACAAATCTTGAAAAAAAATCTTGATTTGTGGCATAATAAATATATATTTTGATTTGGAGATGATGTTATGTATATAAAGCGTGAAAGATATCTAAGCAAAATAAGACCATTTTATGATGTGGATTTAATTAAGGTTCTGACAGGTGTTAGAAGATGTGGAAAATCTATATTGTTAGAGCAGATTAAAGAAGAATTTATTGAAAATGGGTTTGATAGAGCGCATATTATTACCATTAATTTTGAAGATTTGCAATTTGAAAAAATAAGAACTGCAGAAAAACTTAATTCCTATGTGAATGAGCAAATCAAGGATCATGACAAATACTTGATTTTTTTTAGATGAGATTCAGCATGTCAGGAGCTTTGAAAAGGTTTTAGCTTCCTTTCGGGCAACATTAAATTGCTCAATTTTTTATTACTGGAAGTAATTCGAAATTGCTATCCGGCAAGATGGCAACATTGTTGGTTGGAAGATGTGTTGAATTTAGAATAATGCCATTTTCCTTTTGCCGAAAGCTACGAATATGCTACAGCTATAGGAAGAAATATATCTCCGGATGAGTTTATGATTGATTATATCAATTGGGGTGGCTTCCCTTTGCGTTTTTCGTTTACAAAAGAAAGTGATATTAAGAGATATTTGGAACAGACATATGAAGGTATCTTAGATAAGGATATTATTACTGACAGATCAAAGGTTAATAGACAAAACTTTGAAAAGAGTAGCAACATATATTATGGCAAATGCAGGAAAGGAATTTTCCAGTAAAAAACATAGAGAACTATTTTATACATCAAAATGCAGATACTTTGGATAAAAAGACGATATACAGATATCTTGATAAAATGGAAAAGGCTTGTCTAATTGATCGTGTAAAAAGATTTAATATTGTAGGAAAACAGGCAATGTCGTATATAGAAAAGCAGTATGCGGTAGATACTGGTTTTCGCATGATAAATACAAACTTAGTAAATTTTGAGGATACCTTTTTTTCTTGAAAAAATATAATTTATAACGAGCTAAAAGCAAGAGATTATGAAGTCTTTACAGGAAAAAACATATAAGGGTGAAATTGATTTTGTTGCAATAAATGGAAGAAAAAGAAATGTTTTTATTCAGGTGGCATATTATTTGGCTGGCAAGGCAACGATTGAAAGAGAGTTTGGTGCTTTTAAGCCAATTAGTGATGCATCACCGAAATATGTGTTTTCATTAGATAGATTTGATTATTCAAGAGATGGAATTGCACATATCAATATTGTTGATTTTCTTTTGGGTAAGAAGGATATTAATTTATCATAACGCCACAAATTAAGAACAAAATTTAAAATTGGGCATGATTAGTCATACAAATAGCTACGGCAACTTTCAATTTGCCGGACTCACAAACAATTTAATATTTATTTTTACACAAAGCACTTTAGCCTAAAGGTTAGGAACTGTTGTACGTCACATAGACAGTTGTAATGTTTGATATAGTTATGTCAAGAACATTGTTAATGGAGGAGATTACAATGAAACAGTTTTTATAAAGGCAAATGGAAATGCGACTCCTGCAACACCGGAAGAAATTATATCACTTTCAAAGAGAAAATATGGTGTGGATAATGAGACAAGCGAAGTGGCATATACTGATAATCAGTGGTCAGTATACCTTAATCTTTGTAAGGAATACAGACAAGATAAATCTGCTCCAACTATAAAGACCAGCTTTCAGGAGGGGGAAAGTATGCAGGGGAAAAGCAAGAACATTCACACCAGAAGTCGAAAAAGTCTGGAACAAAGATTACCAGTGTGAGTATTACAGAGGGGTTATAATAGATGGAGAGGACAATATAGTTGAGCGTTGCAAAGAACCCATGCAAGCTATGATGCTGCATTAGACGAGGCGAAGAAGAAAACAATAGTTATTAAAAAGAAAATGGGTATTTTACAACGACCTTATGGAATATATACACAATTATGCCGATATTAGATAATAAGAAGCATTTGTAAAAATAATGTGGTTTCAGGGGCAGGCATGAATATATCTAATGTAATGGGAAGCGCAGATACCAGTGTTGTTGCGGCTTCTAAAAAAGAATAAATGGAAACTGACAGACTCTTTTTAAAAAGATAAAATTGCTGAAATGGCGAAAAAAGATGCACAGAACAATGAATATATGGGAAATGAATTTAAGAGTTTAAGAAAGTCAGAAATAAGCAAGGTTGCGCCAGACAGGGCTGCTTTGATTGAAAATTCAGCTATCTGACAGGTTCTGGCAATGCATCTGTCATGAAAGAAGTGCAGGAAGCGGATAAAAGATGGCTGTGCATGTTATTTGGAGAGCCGTATGAGGCAAAGTGTCAGGGAAAAGGCTTTTGGTTCAGCAGTTCATGTATATAATGAAGATGGAGAAGAGATACTTACATATACAGGCGGTGTTGGCTGGCAGGCAAAAAGAAACAAAGGCGGAGACAAAGGTTAATTCTGCTTTAAAAACAACATATTATGAAGCTTATTCGGCAGAAAGAAAGGCATTAAAGAGCAAAGAAAGTGATAATATAGCAGCAGGAGCAGATAATACATTTGATGCAAGAGCGTAGCTTATTGCAATATCTTCATAAAATATTATCGACATACGCCCATATACACGCTATAATATGTTTGCTTTAATATGTAGATATCACGAGATTAGAATAAGTAACAGAGGAAAATGTTTATGAATTATATTGTTATGGATCTTGAGTGGAATCAGAGTGCCAAGGGAAAAACAATTTTCTGAGGATCATTTTCCTTTTGAGATTATACAGATAGGTGCGGCGAAGGTTAATGAGAAGCTTGATATTGTAGATGAGTGGCAGTGTACCATTAAGCCACAGGTGTATACAAAGCTGCAGAATACAGTCAAGAAGATATTAGGGATAACAGAAAATGACCTTGCTAACGGAACTGATTTCGTATCGGGTGTAACTGAATTTCTTGAATGGTGCGGTGAGGATTATACATTTGTTACATGGGGAAGCATGGATATTACTGAATTAAGACGAAATATGAAGTTTTTATGATGTTCCGGAGAATTTCCCAAAAGCCGCTTCTATACCTTGATCTTCAGAAACTTTACAGTATTAATTTTTCAGATGGCAAGACACGCATGAATCTTAAATCTGCAATTGATGAGCAGGGAATCAAGGGAGATGAGCATTATCATTCAGCAATGAGTGATGCAAGATATACAGCCAAGATAATGAAGAAGCTGGATTTTTGACAGAGTTAAGAAGTTCTGCAGTATAGATACATTTACAATTCCAGAGTCAAGAAAGGACGAGGTATATCTTAACTTTGGAACTTATGAGAAGTATATTTCAAAGGGATTTGCGACAAGGGACAAGGCTGCAAGCGACAGAACTGTACGTTCCTGCAAATGCTTTTATGTGGCAGGACTATGACAAGAACAGTCAAGTGGTTTGCCACTAATTCAAATGCTATTACGGCTTGTTTACATGTGATGAACACGGACTTATAAAGGGGCGTTTCAGAGTTAAACAGACCGAAGAAGGCAGATATTATGCAGTCAGAATTATGAAGCACACTGATGAAAAGGGTGCACTTAAGATATATGAAAAGCAGATAAAAGAGAGACAGACGCAGGCGGCGTCAGGCAGAGAAACTTTCAGAACAGAAATAATGGCATGTCAGAAACCAACTGACATGCCATTTTAACATATTTAATATCAGAACATTAATCCATATATTACTGCAAGACCAAGAATTACCTTGGATAATTGTGAATCTAAAACAACCTGCGTATCTGACCAGTCTTTTATTCTTTCTCATATGGTCGTGGATTGGTGTACGAAGGTTCTTCATTAGGTTGATGTGAAGAAATCTCATGAAAGAAACCTTGATAAGACCAAGTCCGCCATCAAGAATAATACAAGTGCCATTGGAATATAAAAAGCAGCGGTGCATGGAGCTTGAGGAATGTAAATGCTATAAATATTCCTATTGCTCTAGAACCTGCGTCACCCATAAGAAGCTTGCTTGGTGATGCATTGAACCACAGGTAGCCGAGGATACACACAATCATAATAAGAACGGTGTGTCTGTAAGCTGATTCAATATTAAATGACTTAAAAAAAGAACATACACTGAGGCAAGTGTTACAACAGAGAGTGTACCGCATAAGCCGTCAACACCATCTGAACAGTTAGTAACATTGATACTTACCCATATAAGTATAATAATAAGTATTGCATATATAATTGGATTAAGAGTTACTGTCTTTTCAAAGAATGCAAGGTCAAATGTGTTAGGGTTGTAATGCAGGTAAGTAACTGCCGCCATAACTGATATTGCAAGGTCAATAAGACCTTTCTTTAAATTACCCCATGGTGATGAAGCACTGTCATCAAGGTATCCGCTGAGCATTGCGGCAAGCACAAGTATAAGATAAATGATAAGTTCGGCACTTAAGTTTACGAATAATGCACATGTGACTGTGAATGTAAGAATGAAAAATCATGCCGGCGCCTCTTGGTTTTCCAACTGATTTACTTCCGTTGATAGCATAAGCTCTTCCGGCATCTCTTGGAAGAAGATTCTTGCCAAGAGCAATTGCAGCTATTGTAAATGCGAAAGCAAACAGGATGCTGACAAATGCCATTATGTTAGTGAAACTTTCGTTAACAATATAGTATATCATAAGAATTTAATACTCCTTTTTCATCTTTCTAACTTATATAAAGCATTTATTTCAATGCGATTTACAGTATAACATAATATATGTGAAATGAACATTTTTTTTGCTAATGAAATGTAGTAATTAATTTGCTAATGTGGTAATATACTATTAATTAGTGGGATATCTGAGGGGACCCATAAGTGTCGTGTAGGATAATAATAATATAATGGAGGATTTTATGAAGAATATGCAAAAATACGAGCAGCTGGCAATCACAGAACTGGATGCATATCTTTTTTGGACAGGGAACACATTATGAGATTTACAATAAAATGGGTGCGCATGTTGGAGTAAAAGACGGAAAAGAAGGTGTGTATTTTGCTGTGTGGGCACCTGCTGCAAGAGAAAGTCTATGTTATAGGTGAATTTAATGACTGGAAAGCCTATGGATATGACATGAAAAAGATTTCCGATGGCGGCATATATGATTTGTTCATACCGGGGAGCTAAAGCAGGGGGATATGTATAAGTTCCTTATTATTTCCCAGAGTGGAGAGGCTCTTTACAAGGCAGATCCATATGCTAATCAGGCACAGTTAAGGCCAGAGACAGCATCAATAGTTGCCGATCTTTCAGGTTATGAATGGAAAGATTCTGAATGGGTTGAGAAGAAGAAGACGGAGAATCATCTTAAAGCTCCTCTTTCTATATATGAATGTCATCTTGGCTCATGGAAGAAGAAAGATGATGGAACAGAGGACGGATTCTATACATATAGAGAATTGGCACCTGAGCTTGCAAAATATGTTTTCAGATATGGGATATACACATATTGAACTTATGGGAATTGCAGAGTATCCATATGATGGATCATGGGGATATCAGGTGACTGGTTATTATGCACCTACAGCAAGATACGGAACACCTAAGGATTTCATGTATTTTTTGTAGATTATATGCATGAAAAAGGAATTGGTGTGATTCTTGACTGGGTACCGGCACATTTCCCGAAAGATGCACACGGACTTGCTAATTTCGATGGAAGCTGTGTATATGAGTATGCAGATCCGAGAAAGGGAGAGCATCCTGACTGGGGAACGAAGGTCTTTGATTATTCCAAGAATGAAGTGGCTAACTTCCTTATTGCTAATGGAATGTTCTGGGTGGACAAGTTCCATATTGATGGTTTAAGAGTTGATGCTGTTGCTTCAATGCTGTATCTGGATTACGGAAGGACAGAAGGAAACTGGGTTCCTAACAAATATGGTGACAACGGCAATCTTGAAGCGATCAGCTTTTTAAAGCATTTTAACAGCATGTTAAAGAAGAGATTTCCACAGGCAATAACTATAGCTGAGGAGTCAACAGCATGGCCTATGGTAAGTGGTGATCCTGATAATGGGGAATGTCTTGGCTTTTTTACATTTAAGTGGAATATGGGCTGGATGCATGATTTCCTTGAATACATGAAACTTGATCCTTACTTTAGAAAGTTCAATCATGGAAAGATGACCTTTTCATTGATGTATGCTTACAGCGAGAATTTCATTCTTGTGCTTTCACATGATGAGGTTGTACATCTTAAGTGTTCTATGCTTGGTAAAATGCCTGGTGACAGGGAGGACAAGTTCAAGAATCTTAAGCTGGCATATGCATATATGTGTGGACATCCTGAAGAAGCTTTTATTCATGGGACAGGAATTTGGTCAGTGGAATGAGTGGAGTGAGAAAGCGTGCTCTTGACTGGTATCTGTTAGAGGATGAAAGTCATACAGAACTTAAGGATTTTACGAAAAAGTGTCTGAAGCTTAATAAGAATTATCCATGTCTGTATGCTACTGATTACAGCAGTGAAGGATTCAGATGGATTAATGCCAATGATAAAGATAATAGCGTTTTATCATTTATGAGAATCAGTCCGGATGGAAAGAAGAATCTTCTCTTTGTACTTAATTTTACACCAGTTGAAAGAGACAGCTTCAGAATAGGAGTTCCGTTCAAGACTAAGTATAAGCTGGTTCTTGGAGATAATGAAGCTGACCAGAAGAAGACTCTTACAGCCGTTAAGGGAGATTGTGATGGATATCCGCAGTCATTGCTTATTGACTTACATAAGTATGGAATAGCTGTGTATGAGTTTAACGGTGATGTTTCTAAGGTTCATGCTACGAAGATATAGGAGAATAATATAGAAAAGGGAACTGGTTTGATTTTTATTAATTCTGAATCAGCTTCCTTTTTTATTTGCTATAATATATGTCTCAATTATCCCACCATATCTGCCGAAATATTTATTATATGACAATGAGTGATTGTTTCAGATAGTAAATAAGGAAAAGGCAGCAGAATATGACATATACAGTTTCAGGCGCGAATTTTAATAAAGATGTTGCGGCACAGGGAACATCTATTAATTATAAAGAAAATAAGGCGGTTAAAAGTGAAGGTGTGGCAGGCTCATTTGCAGGAGTGGTAATCTCTGGCAGTGTGACAGCTGCAAATGACAATACATATGAGGGACTTCTTAAGGAGGCAGATGATGTAAAGAGCCAGATTATGGCGAGTGCTTCCAGTGCAAAAGATAAGCCTTTTAAGGCATTGATGATGAAGTTATCAGGTGCTGATGCGGTAAAAGTTAGATGAGGAGGGCTTTAATCTTACAGATGCAACGCCTGATGATATGGTTAATATCGTAGAGAAGATTAAGATAGAACTTGCGATGCACTCTGATGATTATGTTAATTATGGAACAGCAGTTTCTAAGGATAAGATTGAGAGTGTGACTGGAAGTGCAGCAATGGCGGCAAGTATCGAGAGCCGTATGCAGGGAGCAGATATAGCTGTCAATAATGAAAGTATTTCTGAGGTTAATGGGGCGCTTGAAAAAGAGCAGGGAATTAAAGCCATTATCAGAGAATACGAAGAATTATATGGCGGCTAATGGCATAGAGCCATCAATTGCAGGAATATATCAGGCACAGGCGGCAGCTTCATCAAGTATCAGTGCGGATGGCGTTACAATAGGAAGGTGCGCAGATGCAATATCTGACGCTGATTTTGAAGCCTTAAGACCGGGAATTGAGAAGATAATTGCTTCGGCAGGACTTGAGGTCAATGATAAGACACTTGCAGATGCGAGAGCATTTATAGACGCACAGATTCCTGTTACTAAAGAAAATCTTGAATATAAAGCACAGCTTGATTCGATAGACATTGATATGATACAGGCTGATTCAGAGGAACTGCTTAATAAAATATTTGATAATATGAAGCTTGGAGGCAAGGCAGAGAATACGCTCGTTACAGGTTCGCCAGTTGATGATATAAGGACAGCTCTTGATACTATTAACAGGGCAGAGTATTCAGATGTTGCAAATGTGGTATCAAAAGAGGGAAACATTTACAATAGCAAGCCTTAAGCTGGAGATGGATGCAAGAAGCTTCAGAATTGAATACAGTGCAGCAACAGTAAGCACAGGAAATAGTGAAGTTAGAATCAGGCATCTGATGTACAGCAGGCAGCAGATAAGGCGTATGACACGCTTGTAACAGCAAGGGTTCTTATGAGTGCGAATGCGTCCATATATCTCGTTAAGAATAACATTTCTATTCTTACAACTCCGATAGATGAGCTTAATTCAATGCTTATGGAATATGAGCAGGCTGATGAAAAGTATGAAGAAGCGCAGATTGCATATACAGATGTTCTTGAAGCAAGAAAGACATTGAATGAGATAGTAAGAAATCCCGCTGTGTATTTGCCAGTATGTTTGACAAGATGAATGAAACTTATGAGGCAGTCGGAACTCAGATAAGAGGCGATTTAGGTGATTCATTAAAGAAGGCAGTACAGGGAAGTGCGGATGATATTATTAGGGAGCTTGGACTTGAGGGAACTGATGAGGACAAGGAAGCAATAAAGGTACTGGCTGCTAATAACATGGATATGACAAAGGAAAATGTAGAGATAGTCAAATCTGTTAATGCAATGATTAATAATCTTATTAAGAATATGAAACCAGAGACAGTTCTTAATATGATAAAAGACGGAGTAAATCAATGAATGCTTCAATTGAGGAAGTCAACGAATATCTTACAGAGGCTAATGATAAAGCATCTAAGGATAATGAGGAGAAGTTTTCAAAGTTTCTTTATAAGCTTGACCGTACCAATGGTATTACTAAAAGAGCAGAGAAAGCAGTTTATAGGAATATACCAGATGATGAATATATTCACCAGAGATGCCGGAGTGGCAGCAGGTGCGCTGATTAAGCAGGGAGCTGAGGTCACTATGAATAATCTTATGACTGCATATAATTCAAGAAAAGCATTATGACATGGAGGCTGTTATTGATGAGAATACAGGAATGGCAGAGGTAAGCGGAATTGCTAACTATTACAGTGCATTATTTATGGCAAATGGTGGATTAGTTACCCCGAATACATTAAAGAATGTGGATAACTCATCCGGAATCGGAGAACAGTCCGTTGAAATGTTTATTGAACAGTTAGAGGATAACTATGATGCGGCAGCCGAGGAACAATATTATGAGGAATATCTTAAGGAACAGCAGGCAGCAGTGCAGGCAGGAGCTGATATATTGAGGCAGATAAGAAATGCAGATACAGAAATAAACAGTGGTAACATACAGGCTGTTAAAGCATTTTTAGAATCCGGACAGTTCCCGGATATCAGGGGTGTTAAGACAACACGTGATTATGCAAGGGATTCGATTGAAAAAATCGGACATAAAAAGAAAAACTGTCACTTATGTATGAAGAAATGAAAGATGAGACAGAGGAAGAACTTCAGGAGGTTCTTTCCAAAGCAGGAGACCTTGATACACAGATAGATGTCAATTACGAGGGATTTCTGGATTTAAGACTTAAGGACAGAACAATCGGATATATTAAGAATCTGGCATTAAGGCATGATTACAGAATACCGTATATAACAGACTCAGGAAGTACAGGTATGCTGAAACTTACATTGGTTCAGGATGACGACAATAAAGGTCGTATATCTGTAATCATGCTAAGCAGCGTATTAGGAAAAGTTTCTGTTGAGGCTAAGGCTGACAGAGAAAGTCTTTGGTATGTACATTGTCAGTGACACAGCAGTTTCAGATGAAGGAAGCCAGCTTCTTGAGGATATGGAAGAAAATTTAAAAGAAGGATTTGGATTTACAAATGTGACCGTCAACATTACAAAATCGTCAGACGTGCCATATGTGACTTATGAAGCAGCGGCTGACAGTGTGGCAACAGATAAGCTGTATGAAATTGCAGCACAGATTGTAAAACTGCTTGCAGGCTAAAAGATTTGCACAGAAAGTCCGATATATAGAGCATGAACAGGTAAATTGGACAGACAGAAAGGTTAAGATATGAGAATAGGAACTAATGTGGCAGCGATTGTTGCCAACAATGCATTACAGAAATCACAGAATAATCTGTCAACATCAATTGAAAGATTATCATCAGGATACAAGATAAATGGCTCTAAGGACGATGCTGCAGGATGTGCTATTTCTGAAAAAGATGAGAGCACAGATAAGAGGTCTTAGTCAGGCCCAGAATAATACAGCTGATGGAGTTTCTGTTTTGAATACAGCAGAAGGTGCAATTACAGAAAATCCAGAGTATGCTCACAAGATTAAAGGAACTTAGCGTTCAGGCTGCTAATGATGTTAATTCAGATGATGAAAGAGAAGCTATACAGAAGGAGATAGAACAGATTAATAACGAGATTGACAGAATATCTGATCAGACAGAATTCAATACACAGTCTCTTATTAACGGTAATCTTTCAAGAAGAGTATATTCAGATCTTCAGGGAGTTAATCAGCTTTCTGTATCTGACAGCTATACAGCAGGTGTATATGGAATAACTGTTACTGAGGATGCAAGACAGGCTATAGCGATAGGAGCAGGAAGTATTACTATGTCATCAACAGCTTCTATAACAGAAGAACAGGCTGGAGCAATAAACATTAATGGCTACAAGATAAGCATTTCCGAAGGTGATACACTTGATAAGGTGATGGGAAAAGATTATTGATGGAGTTAACATCACAGGGGTTCTGCATTTACAGTTAAAGACCTTAATAATGATACAGCAGCTAATGGTACTGATTATGCAGGTTATGTACCAACAGCAGATTATGCTGGTTCAACACTTGTTATTATGACTAACCAGTATGGAAGCGACCAGAAGATGAATATAACATGTGATAATGCAGAGCTTGCAGATATTTTGGGAATACCACAGGCAGCAACACAAGATGGTATATATGTGAAGGAAGGAATGTTAAGGCAAGGCAGAGATTGCTACAGGAGATGATGGAAAGCGAAATTGGTTTTGCTGATTCGGCAATTCTTTCAACAAAGGGAACTGTAATTACAGTAACAGATGTTAATAACAAAGAGTTTTCAATGGATGTTCCATAGTAATGCGGCAGGTACTGTATTTGACGACAGTAACAATGATGGACAGTCAGTTGCAGGTGCAGGTACAGCAAGAACTATAAGTCAGGAAGTCACAGACGTTGGAACTATGAGCATACATGTAGGTGCTAATCAGGATCAGGTTATTGTTATTGATATTCCAGCAATAACAACTTATTCACTTGGCACGGAGCATATGAATGTCATGACTCAGTATACAGCGTCAAGGGGCGATATCTACTGTAGATGAAGCTATTAATAAGACTAATAAAATACGTTCAAGAATCGGTGCATACGAGAACAGATTTGATCATACAACTAATAACCTTGAGGTTTCAAGTGAGAACCTTACCAAGTCATTATCAACAATGATAGATACTGATATGTCAGAAAGATGACTACTTATACTTCTGAAACAGTTCTTACACAGGCAGCTACATCAATACTTTCACAGGCTAATGAAAGACCTTCACAGGTATTACAGTTATTACAGTAGTTTAAGATTCAATGGTTATATAGGAAAGGGATGCTATGACTAAAGAAACAATTAAGACATTTCAGTATAGAATTACACAGGCAACAGCATCACAGCTTGTTGTGATTCTGTATGATATGGCTATAAGAATATCTTAATGATGCATGTGAGAGTGATAGTACAGAGCATGCGCATAATAATATATATATGGCACAGAAGGTTATAGACCAGCTTATATGCGGACTTGATATGCAGTATGAGATATCAGCTAATCTTTTCGTAATATATAATCATATGAAGAGGTCACTTATTTCAGCATCTGTAAGTCTTGATAATAAAGAGATTAACAGAATTACAGGGCTTTTAAAGAAACTCAGGGCATCCTTTTTTTATGAGGTTAGTAAACAGGGATGATTCTGAGCCGCTTATGAAGAATACACAGGCTGTATATTCAGGCCTTACATATTCAAAAGGTGGAATTAGTAATGAAACACAGACTGATAATATGAAAACAGAGGATTCAGGGTTTAGCCCGAATCCTGTTTATTATAATCTGCGTCTTCTTCTGTTATAGTGTCTTCTCTGTCTTTTTCTTCTTGCCCGCTTCTTCAATAATGTAGATGATAAAAAGAATAACGGCACCAATTCCAACAAGTATCCATATATTAATTCTGATACATGTTTTTGGTTTATAAGATGATGAAACATCATTATTAATGTATGGCAGCAGGCTTCCGGTATCTGTTCCGGCAGCAGATATATTAAGTGTAGTTGTGCCGACAGTATTATCATTGTATAAGAACTTAAGATGTGTTGTCATAACACCATTCTCATTGGTCATGTCATAATTATCATCAACCGTCATTGATACATTTGACAATGAACTTTTTATTAGGTATTGTGATAAAATGAAGCATTTAGTCCAAAGTTTAGTGAAAGAGTTGAGAAAACAGCCGAGTTGTAATAGTTGTCATTAGAGAACATTGCTCCGAGCTGGCTTCCGGTTGTTGTTGATTTCTGGAAATTGGCAAATCCCCAGTCAAAAGGGTTCTTGTATCAACATATCTTATCTCATCTGTGGCTTCCTTAAATACAACGCATATAAGACGCATACCGTCTTTTTTCTGCAAATGTAACAAGTGTATTCTGTGATTCATCAGTATATCCTGTTTTACCACCCTTGCAGTATTCATAATAGTAGGCACGACCCTTTAACATCTTGTGTCGGTGTCTTATTGTACGCTGTGCAGACATGTTAGTTGCAGGAATTACATATGCATCGGCAGTTGAATCAATGCTGACAAAAGAAGCATTGTTATAGCACCCTCTTGCAATCATTGCCATATCATATGCCGTTGTGTAGTGGTTGGTATTATATAATCCGCTTGCATTGGCAAAATGTGTATTCAAAGCACCAAGTTCTTTTGCCTTGGCATTCATCATATCGACAAATGCATCTATTGAGCCAGCCACATGTTCACCGAGGGCATAAGCCATCTCGTTGGCAGAATACAGCAGAAGTCCGTGAAGAAGCTGGTTGACAGTAAATTGCTCGCCAGCTTTTGAACTTAAGTTGGCATCCTCATATACATTAATTGAGTTAGCAGCTGACTGTGAAAATGTTACAACATCGTCCATATTACAGTTCTCAATAGTAAGGAGTCCTGTTAAAATCTTGGTTGTGCTGGCTGGATAACATTTTTCATGAGAGTTCCTCTCGAAAAGAATGGAACCTGTATCAGCATCAATAAGAATGCAGCTGTTTGAGTTAACATCAGGTGCATCCGGCCATACAGCCTTTGTGCTGGTTGTGTCTGTCTCACTGTAGACTTTGTTGTATGCTGCAGCCTGGGTATCCGCTGCAAAAAGCTGAGAATACCAAAACAGTGGCAGATACAGCGCTGGTTATCTTTATAAGTAATCCTTTTAAAAATTGCTTTTTCATTATAGAGATAATTCCTCCGATTAATAAAATATACAAATACATTGTAGCCCAGGATTGTACATAAGTAAACCCCGCTTGGCAAAAAGTGATATTTATGGTAAATAATATATAGGAAACTCAGATTTCGGCTATGTCTGTGTGCGGCATGTGCTTTCAGGATGACTTCGCTTTTTGCCCAGGTAAATGCCGCCATCTGCAAAGTCTATTACAGTGCGTGAAATCAAACGCACTTCGTTTGGACGTGCTTTCACGCACTGAACTTATGCAGATGGTGGCATTAACTCCTGCACAGCTTGTCATATTCAAGCGTATACCGCACACGGACATAGCCGAAATCTGAGCTAATATATAAGATAGGAGTAATGTATGAGACTTAGAAATGTACCCGGAGCAAGGGAAGTAATGATAGAGAATGAATATGTGTTTACAGAGCCAGAAGGGATGAAAGGCACATGGTCACAAAGGTTTTCGGTAACGATAATCCAATCCGTATTGAGATTGGTATGGGTAAAGGCACATTTATAACAACACTGGCAGCAAATAATCCTGATATTAATTATGTGGGTATAGAGAAGTATTCAAGCGTGCTTTTTAAGAGCTGTTGAGAAACAGGATGAGCTTCAGCTTCCTAATTTAAGATTCATCAGAATGGATGCAGAGGCTATATGTGAGGTGTTTGGAGAGGGAGAGGTAGACAGAATATACCTTAATTTTTCAGATCCATGGCCAAAAGACAGACATGCGAAGAGAAGACTTACCTCAAGACAGTTCATGGCAAGATATGACATTATATTAAAGCCGGATGGACAGGTGGAATTCAAAACAGATAATAAAGATTTATTCGATTTTTCATTAGAAGAGATTAAAGAGGCAGACTGGGAGCTTCCTGTTGTCACATTTGACTTACATAATGACTCTGTACTTAACGAGGGTAATGTAATGACAGAGTATGAGACAAGATTTTCACAGATGGGCAATCCTATCTGTAAACTTATCGCAGTAAGAAATCATTAATAATAAATGCATATACTATATAAAGGCTTTTGGAGAATTGTTGTGAAGAATAAAGCATTTGCAAGGAAAAGTATCAGAAGTGATGTATGTGCATAAAGGTGCGAATTACAGAGTGGTAAGATTTAAGAATTCCCTCGACGATGTCGTGAGAATTCTTAATACCAAAAAATAATCTAGAGGTCATCGGGCGAGTCATAAGGCTGCACGGTGACTTTTCTTTTGTCCAGAAAATGCTGCACTGTAATGTTTAACAGGTAGCTTAATACGGCAAATACGGGGAACTCCAAGGAACATTCCAATTACGCCAAACAGTGCCCCACCTACGGTTATTGAAAATACAACCCATACAGGCTTAAGACCTGTAGTGCTGCCGATGATACGCGGACCGATAAGCAGACCGTCAACCTGCTGGATGCGAGACAATCATGATTACAAATATGATAGGTTTGATAGGGGCTTGCGATAACTATAATCACACCGCCAATCACACCACCGATGTATGGTCCAAAATACGGAATCATGTTCGATATGCCGACAATCACGCTTATAAGCACTGCATATGGCAGCTTGAGAATCAGCATGATAATAAAGCAGATAATCATGACAATAATTGAGTCAAATGATTTGCCAATAATATAATTAATAAAAATGCTTGCACAATTCTTACAGATGATGCGTGTATTGTCTGCTGTTTTCTTAGGAAGCACAGCATATAAAAATCTCTTAAAATGATAAAAGATATTCTTATTATCAGAAATCATGTAGATGGACACGATAATTGCAATAATAAGGTTTAACACACCTGAAAGAATGGCCATGGATGTATTAAGAATGTAAGGAACCATATTGGTAAGTGCACCAGTCATGTAGTCAACAAGTTTAGGAAAGAGCATCTTCAATCTTCTGATTAATGAAATTGTAATCAATAGAAGAATTGGCGTGCTTATCTTCAAACTCAGTGAACCAGTTGCGGATATTCTCGTACCATACAGGAGCCTGATTGGCAATCTCTGTAATGCTTTTTGTATATCTGAGGCACAACAAAGCCTATTAATACTGCAAATGCGCCAACTGCTATCAGGTAAGCAACAAGAATTGAAAGCATTTTGGCGGCTTTCTTGGACTTGATATGGCATACACCCATGAAGAACCTGTTATAAAGGGCCTTGATAAACGGATAAAGAACAAAAAGCGCAATCATGGCACCAATAAGAAATGGTGACAGTATATGGAATATATTGCCCAATGACTTGACGGTTGCAGGCCAGTTACCAATGAACTTATATATAAGAATTGCACCTAGCACAAAAAGCAGACCATATATAACAATTGTAAAGTATTTGCTGTTAGGCTGGAATACATTCTTGCCAACAGCTTTGTCAGGTTTTGGTGGCTGTTCCTGTTCAGAATCAAGATTAATAGCTTCTATTGGGATTATTGTCAACGTGTTTTGGCTGTTGTTCAAATTTTTTTATACTTCATATCAACTCTCTTTTTCTTAATAAATGTATATTAAATATAAATATTTTCTCTTAAAATTGGGAATATAATAGAATTATAAGGGGTATAAAGGCACATATCAATATAAAAAACATGGTAAAATGATGAAAAAACAAGAAAATTATAAAAAAGTTAAATTGTTCTTAAATAAATACAAAAAAGTGCTTGCATTTTATTAAACCATGCTATAGAATATCACTTGTGTTTGAGACAACACAAAAGCACAGAACAAAATAAGTTAAGCACCGCTAGCTCAGTTGGTAGAGCACCTGACTCTTAATCAGGGTGTCCAGGGGTTCAAACCCCCTGGCGGTGCACTGGAAGGTCTTATGATTTAGGGAATCCTAGGTTGTAAGGCTTTTAATTTTTTATGTTAAGACAAATGTTTGACATAAATATATGAATAGAGTATTATGATAATACAAAGGAACTTACCGATAGACGGCTAGCCTTTGTAGATTAGAGAGTTAAAAAATAACTGCCCAAACTGTCCAGGCTGGGGCGGTTATTTTTTTGTCTTTTTATCAGAAAGAATAACAACAAGTGTTATAACTTCAATTAATACAAGTGTGTATGTAAGAAGATCTGAAAAAAAGTTAGCACGCCTATCACCTCCTTTCAAAAGAGGCTAAAGGCTAACCGCCTACCGTGAATGATAAGTCCCAAAGAAATAATAGCATAGCCGGAATTTAAATACAACAAAAAACAACGCAATGCACCAATTGAGAATTGAAGATGTTAATATCTTGACAATGTGATATCAAAATGATATCATGCAAATATCAATAAAGACACCATTAAAAGAATAATCGATAACAAGATTAATAATCAGGGTGTTAAGGAGGTATTTTTATATGGAAGAAAAGGTTTTTGAAGAAAAAGCAAGAATGGTCTTGCAATGGTTACACTGTTTATATTACTTTACGCAGCAGCTATAGCAGCAATTATTGTCGGTTCGATTATGGTTGAACAGGCAGAGACTAAAGCAGGATGGATAGTACTTATCGTTGCAGGCGGTGTATACGCAGCAATAGGCTGGATATTCTTTATTGGTCTTAAGGTATTAAAGCCACAGGAAGCACTTGTGCTTACACTTTTTGGCAAGTATGTTGGAACTATTAAAGAAGCGGGATTTTTACTTTGTGAATCCTTTTTGTGTGGCTGTTAACCCGGCAGCGTCAACTAAAAAGCTTAACCAGAGCGGTGATGTGACAGGAGATGGAAAAAAAAAGCTTGATCTGGCTAGCATGGCAGGTGTTGCAGGAATGGCAATTGCAGCAGGAAATAATTCACAGTCAGCTAATAAGAAGATTTCACTTAAGATAATGACACTGAGCAACAGTAGACAGAAGATTAATGACTGCCTTGGTAATCCTGTTGAGATTGGTATTGCGGTTATGTGGAAAGTGACAGATACAGCTAAGGCAGTGTTTAATGTAGATAATTATAAGGAATATCTTTCATTACAGTGTGACAGCGCACTCCGTAATATTGTCCGCATGTATCCATATGATGTTGCAGAAAATGTAGATACAACGGGAGATGGAATTGCAGATGAGGGAAGCCTTCGTGGTTCAAGTGAAGTTGTAGCAGAAAGAATAAGAAAAAAGAAACTCCAGGCAAAGTAGCAGATGCCGGACTTGAGATAATAGAAGCACGAATTACATATCTTGCGTATGCACCTGAGATAGCAGCAGTAATGCTTCAGAGACAGCAGGCATCAGCAATAGTAGATGCAAGAAAGATGATAGTTGATGGTGCTGTAGGAATGGTAGAGATGGCACTTGAGAGATTATCAGAAAAACAGGTTATAGAGCTTGATGAAGAGAGAAAAGCAGCTATGGTATCCAACCTTTTTAGTCGTCCTTTTGTGGAAACAAAGATGCCCAGCCAGTAGTTAATTCAGGAAGTCTTTACTAATGGCAGATTCAGGTAAGAAACAGGTTCCTCTCCGGTTATCAGCTAAACTCTATGATGCCATTGCAGCGTGGGCAGAGGACGATTTCAGGTCTGTTAATGGACAGATAGAGTACCTGCTGACCGAGTGTGTACGACAGAGAAAAGAAGAACGGTGCGCCAGTTCCGCACGAGCTGGATGTTCCACCAGAGTTAGATATCAGGTAGAATTAAAAAAATAAATATATAACTATTATATATTAAAACCTCCCCCATACCGACATTATAAATGCTGGTATGGAGAGGTTTTAAAATATACAATATTGAATAAATCGGTCATCATATATGCATATCCGTTATCAGAAATTCTAACCGCGAGAATTAAACTTACTTGTCATAAGTGAATATAAATCATCTGATGAGTTAGAGGCGACACCTGATGATGTATATGAGTTTGTAACATAATTAATTTTAGCCGTTGCAAGTGATGATACATTAGAGCCAATAATTCCAAGCCTCTTTGCAAATTCTGATGATGTTCCAAATGCTTTCTTTAAAGTATCTGTATCAGCTGCTTTAAGTTTATTTTCATCAATTGAAAGAGAACCATCGTCTTTAAAGCGCAATTCCTACTGCAGATAATGTTTCAGAGTTCTCTTTAACTGCTTCCTTTAAAAGGTCAGAACACATAGTGTTGATAGAACTTGATGTTTTACCAAGGGTGTTGTAGAGCTTATTATAAGAATCAACTACAGATTTGATATCCGCATATATTGCAGAATAATCACCGGTCCTTTCTGCATCAGCAAAAAGTAGATTTCTCATCTGTGAATTTAGCTGCATTCTCTGTAACAGAATCAGCATCATCTTTAATATTCTTGTAAGCGTCTTTCTGTAATTTCTTAGTAAGTGAAGATGTTGAAGTATCAATTTTTTTTTTGAAGCAGACTTGTAAGGCTGTCATTGTCATCATTCTGAATGTAATCAAGCAAAGTCTTTGATGAAGGCTCAATGCCTGCTTTAAGCTGGTTAGCTGCCAGCATCTGTGATGTAATCCGCATAAGTTTCCTCCTTATATATCAAGTGTGATTGAATACACATTTATCAGCTGAATATTATATCGGATAAAACCATGTGAAACTTAACATACTACATTCGAAAAGGAGGTGGCATAATGTTTCCAGCATTTGACTATAATCATGAAAAAGATGAGTACAGAAACGGATACGATAATGGGCAGGGCGATAAAGGTTATGATGACGGTGAGAATGAATTTGCCAGCAATCTTGACGAGAGTGATGTAATGCGTCCAGTCAATTCGCTAGATGATTATACAAGTTTCCTTTGTGGGGAACTGATTTTGATGACAAGAATAATATCTAAAAATAGTATTAATAATTTATTAATCTTTGAAAGGCTGATTGACTGAATATTTTCAATGTTATATGATAAGCGAAAATGGAGGTATGAGTTTGAGTATGTATGGGTATATAGTTGTTGATCAGCCAGAACTTAAATTCAGAGAATTTGATAAATACCGCTCATACTATTGTGGTCTGTGCGATTCGCTGGCAGAAGCGCATGGATTGAAGGGCAGATTTCCTTAAGCTATGATATGACATTTCTGGTTATACTTACAGGGTTGTATGAACCGGAAACTATATACTCTGAGGAACGTTGCGTCACACATCCATTAAGAAAGCATCCTGTGAGGCGTAACGTTGTTTCAGATTATGTTGCGGATATGAATGTCCTTCTGACATATTACAAATGCATGGACGACTGGTACGATGAGAAAAAGGTCTTGAAAAGAACTTATGCCGGAGTATTGAAAAAAAAATATTAAAAAAAAGCTTGAGAAGAAATATCCGCATAAGGCAGAGATTATAAGAAAAAGCCTTTCTAAGTTGTCAGAATATGAAAAAGCACAGGAAACTAACATTGACAAGCCGGCAGAGCAGTTTGGCATACTGTTAGGTGAAGTTGCTGCCATGAAAGATGATGAGTGGAGTGATGAGTTAAGGGTGCTTGGCAATAATCTTGGCAGATTCATATATCTGCTGGATGCATATGATGATTTGGAAAAAGATGAGAAAAAAGAACAATTATAACGTATTTAAGTATCATAAGGATGTAGAGGATTTTGATACATTTGCAGAAAACATACTTAAAAGCATATATGGCAGGATGTGCAAGAGCTTTTGAGAGACTGCCGATTCTTGCTAATGCAGAACTGTTAAGAAATATCATATATTCAGGTGTATGGACAAAGTTCTACGCCGCCAGAAGAAAAAATTGACACTGCCGGTAAGCAGTTGGAGGAACATAATGACAGATCCATATAAAGTGTTGGGAGTATCAAGGGATGCTTCCGATAATGAAGTGAAAAAAGCATACAGAACACTGAGCCGAAAGTATCATCCAGATGCTAACATCAATAATCCTAATAAGGATCAGGCAGAAGAGATGTTTAAGCTTGTACAGCAGGCTTATAACCAGATAATGCGTGAGCGTGAGGGCGGATATAGTAGTCAGTCATACAGCCAGACGCGTTATGGTACAGGCCGTTCAGATCATTATGGCTATGATGGTGATTATCAGAACCAGTCACAGGGCGGGATATGGAGATTTCGGAAGCTTCTGGGGATTTGGTCCATTTGGTTTGGTGGATATACAGGAAGCTATGGTGGCAATGGATATGGCAGTGATAGTCTCAATGGCAATGATCCTACAACAGTGCATCTGAGGGCAGCAGCTAATTATATTAATAACTCTAGTTATGATGAAGCTATTAATGTGCTTAACAACATAACTGACCGTGATGGAAGATGGTACTATTACAGTGCGTTGGCACATCTTGGAAAAGGAGAAGAAGCAACGGCATTGGAAGATGCCAAGCGTGCGTTGGATTCTGATCCTGACAATATGCAGTATCAGTTGCTGTATCAGCGTATTGCAAGCGGCGGAAGCTGGTATGCAGGAAGAAGGACGCAGTATCAGGGGCCGTCATCTACAACATATTGTACAGGCTGTGCTCCGTGGGTTGCACTCTGCCTGTGTTCAAATATATGTATGCCTATGTGCTGTGGCTATGGTTCAGGCGGCTATTATCCGGGTGGAAGTATATAAATAAATAAGGGATGTTACCAGACTATTGTGTTAAGGTAACATCCCATTTTTAATGTTATTTTTCTTTTTTAATCCATGCATCAAGGTTGTTAAATAATATATCAAACTGCACAGGACCCATGTCGAGTATATATTGATGAAAATTTTTAAGATTGAATTTGTCAGAAAGCTCGCTTTGAGCCTTAGTCTTTAACTGCTCAAATCCTAACATTCCAAGAACGTATTTGCAATAGTTGCCTGGGTCAGAGACAAATGCGTAATACATTTCGTGGGCGACTGATTTATCATCAAAACCATACTGGCTGATGAATCGGTAAACATCATCTTCACTCCATCCATAGTAATTAACGCCAATATCCCCTTTTGCATAAAGGCACAGGACAGTGGCATAATTAGCAGCATACATTTTGTTAAGTGCATCGTTGCCGGTCTGTGCATAATTATAAGAAAGAACTTCAACATATGATGCCCAGCCTTCAACATATCCGCCTGGTGCAAGAATGTATCTTATCCAGTCAGGGTTGGTTGCGGCAAAAATACTGTGTCTGGTACATGTGTCCCGGATAACCCTCATGTGCAAGTGTAGGATATAATTCACTCGCAGAAGTGCCAGAAGAATTGATGTATATTGAATTGACATCAAGGTTATCTAGCTGCGGAATAAAGTACATAGCCGGACTGGTGTAGTCCTCAAGCGCCTTTGACACATATTTGATATTATAATTCACATCTGGAATCTCAGGAAAATCATCGGTTATTCTTTTTCTTAAGGTCGGTAAGAATACCAACCGGGTCTGTCATATTGAATGAAAATGTGTCAAATTTATCAAGAATAGAGGAGTCTTTAAGCGCAAGTGACTGCATTTTAAGCATATATTTCTTGAGGTAAGAATCAACCAGCTTATCATATTCGTCAACAGATTTGCTCCAGCCAAGTGTTGAAGAGAGTATATATTCAAAATACCGTGAACCATCAGGATAATTGCATAAACCGCCTGAATATCTGTTAGAGCCTTTCAATGAAGTAAGCGCATTTACAAGGGACTGATATCCTGGAATTACATGTTCATTGACTGCGGACACATTTTTTAGCTTTATAATCTGCAATATCCTGTGAAGAAAGTCCGTCAACAGAAGCAAGCTTTTCGTTAAAGGTTGATATCATTGCACCATCTTCTAAACCGGCAGTTTCAAGGAATGATTTGCAGCTTTCAATTACCTCATCGGCAAGGGTATCTTCCATAAAATATCCGTTGTCAGCACGAAGCTTCTCAAATGCAGCCATATTTTCAAAATATCCGTCAACATCACATAGAAGCTCAATATATGCGTCAATATCCTTCTTTTCTGCAAATGTGTATTCAGCAAAAAAGAAGTGGCAGCTGGAAGCTGCATGAATACCTGTAGTTGTCTGAAAGCTGTGTGTTAAACATGTACAAATCACTGTATTCCAGCTCATTTTCCATATACATAAGAAGCTCATCAAGCGTAATCTGCTGTTTAGCGGAGAGTGTGCTTCTGTCAAATGATTTAAGCGTTGATATTATGTCGGTGTAATCTGAGGTGTCATCGGGATTGTCAAGGTAGTGCGGCCAAGAGTAATCTCATAATCGTTAATTCCTGAAATCCCTGGGGTGTTCGACATAGGCATGCAAAGATACCATGTCGGCACTTAACAGGTCAGCAAACAGGTTGTTTACATATTCCGTGAAATCAGCATTATCCTCGGTGGCAGATATAGTAGTTTCTGATATCTGCTTCTGATTCCATGCGGCAGGCTGCAGCCAGACAGGATAATTACTATTATAAAAACTATCAGCAGGCTCACAGCCTTGTTAAGAAATTGATGTAAAAGGCAAAATTGTTTATTATGCATACTAATCCTCATTTCTGTCTTAATTAATATTATAAGAAATACTGATTTATTATTCACATATTGTATCATACTTAATACAGACTTGACACTTATTGTAAATTTTTTCTATGATAAAGTTTACGGATAAATGATTCACACTACATTTGCGTTATAGCGATGAATTAGAATAATAGATTATGGAGGAAATGATATGCCACAGAGTAAAGGTCCATTTTATATGACAACAGCTATTGCCTATACATCAGGCAAGCCACATATCGGTAATACTTATGAAGTCGTTCTTGCAGACAGTATTGCAAGATTCAGAAGACAGGAAGGCTATGATGTATTTTTCCAGACAGGAACTGACGAACATGGACAGAAGATTGAGCTAAAAGCTGAAGAAGCCGGCATCACACCAAAAGAATTTGTTGATAAGACATCAGGTGAGATTAAGAGAATATGGGATTTGATGAATACATCATATGATAAGTTCATTCGTACTACAGATGATTATCATGAAAAACAGGTTCAGAAAGATTTTTAAGAAGCTTTATGACCAGGGAGATATTTATAAGGGTTCATATGAAGGAATGTACTGTACTCCATGTGAGTCTTTCTGGACAGAGAGCCAGCTTGTTGATGGAAAGTGTCCTGATTGTGGACGTGAAGTTAAGCCGGCTAAGGAAGAAGCTTATTTCTTCAAGATGAGCAAGTATGCAAACAGACTTATTGAGCATATTAACACTCATCCAGAATTCATACAGCCTGTTTCAAGAAAGAATGAGATGATGAACAACTTCCTTCTTCCTGGACTTCAGGATTTATGTGTATCAAGAACATCTTTCAAATGGGGTATCCCGGTTGACTTTGATGACAAGCATGTAGTATATGTATGGCTTGATGCACTTACTAACTATATTACAGGTATCGGATATGATGCTGATGGCAATTCTTCAGAGCAGTACAAGAAGTTCTGGCCAGCAGACCTTCACCTTATCGGTAAGGATATCATCAGATTCCATACAATTTACTGGCCAATATTCCTTATGGCACTTGGTGAGCCACTTCCTAAGCAGGTATTTGGACATCCTTGGTTATTACAGAATGATGGTAAGATGAGTAAGTCTAAGGGAAATGTTATCTATGCAGATGACCTTGTAGACCTCTTTCGGCGTTGACGCTGTACGTTACTTTGTTCTTCACGAGATGCCATTTGAGAATGATGGTGTTATTTCATGGGAGCTTATGGTTGAACGTATGAACTCAGATCTTGCTAATACACTTGGTAACCTTGTCAACAGAACAATTGCTATGTCTAACAAGTATTTTGGCGGTGTAGTTAATAAGACTGGCGTAGAGGATGCTGCAATTGACGGTGACCTTAAGGCTGTTGTTACAGGAACAAGAGATAAGGTTCAGAACAAGATGGCTACACTTCATGTAGCAGATGCTATCACAGAAGTATTCACGCTCTTTAAGAGACGTAATAAATATATTGACGAGACAATGCCTTGGGCTCTTGCAAAGGATGAGGCACAGCAGGACAGATTAGCAGAAGTGCTCTATAACCTTGTTGAGAGTATTACAATCGGTGCTAATCTTCTTAAGTCTTTTCATGCCAGAGACTACAGATAAGATTCTTGCACAGCTTTACCCAGCTAATCCAGAGGCAGGAGTAAGAGATTTTTGATGACCTTGCTACATTTGGCTTAAGAGAAACAGGACTTAAGGTTACTGAGACTCCAGAGATTCTTTTTCGCAAGACTTGACTTTGAGAAAGGACCTTAAGGAAAAAGGTTGAAGCTATTCAGGAAGCACAGAAGAAGGCTAATGGAGTTACAGAATATCCACAGGTTGAAAGTTAAGCCTGAGATTACATTTGATGATTTTGAAAAGGTTCAGTTCAGAGTTGCCAAGGTTCTTACATGTGAAGCTGTTAAGAAGACAAAGCTTCTTAAGTTCGAGCTTCAGATTGGTGATGAGAAGAGAACTATCGTATCAGGTATCCAGAAGTACTATAAGCCAGAAGAGCTTATTGGTAAGAAGTTAGTTGTATGTACTAATTTAAAGCCAAGAAAAGATCTGTGGTATTGAGTCACAGGGAATGATTATCTCAGCATGGGATGATAAGGATAACTTATCAGTACTTACACTTGATAAGGATATTATTGAAGGCGCAGAGATTGGCTGATAGATATGAAGATATTTGAAACTCATGCTCATTATGATGATGAAAAGATTTGATGAGGACAGAGATGAACTTATAAGCTGCATGCTTAGTGATACAGGGAGCTTGATTACATTGTTAATGTAGGTGCAAGCCGTCAGGGCTGCGAGGCTTCCCTTGCACTTGCTGCACAATATGAAAAGGTATATGCAGCGATTGGTTTCCACCCGGAGGATATTGTCAGATTGAAAGAATCGGACATTGAATGGCTGGAAAACATGCTTGGTGAATCTAAGGCCAGAAAGATTGTTGCACTTGGAGAAATCGGACTTGATTACTACTATGTGTCAGATGATGCAGAATGTTGCGGCGGCTGAAAAGAAGCAGCAACGAGAATGGTTTGCAGCACAGATGGATGTTGCGTACCGCACACACATGCCGGTAATGATTCATTCAAGAGATGCATGTCAGGATACAATTGACATATTAAAGAGTAATCACGGACAGGATACAGGTGGAATAATCCACTGTTATTCATACAGCAGGGAAGCAGCAAGAGATTTTCTTAACATGGGCTTTTCTATAGGAATCGGCGGCGTTCTTACATTTAAGAATGCTTAAAGGAAGCTTGTGGAAGCAACCGCGTATATACCGATGGATAGAATTGTTCTGGAGACAGACAGTCCATATATGGCACCTGAGCCTAACCGAGGTAAAAGAAACGACAGCCGCAATATAAAATATGTTGCAGAAAAGCTGGCGCAGATTAAAGGGCTTGATGCGCAGGAGGTTATTGATGTTACTAACCAGAATGCGAGAAGGCTGCTTTTTGGGGAGTAAGGTTTCGAGGACTTTGCCGGCAGGACAGCCCTTTTCTTGTGTAAATTGGGCTGAAACCTATAAATTATAATAAAACGGCTATTTAGTAGGTCTTTTAACGTGGTTTTTATTGATAAAGCCATGAAAACACCTACTAAATAGTCGTTTTTTGTTGTTGTATAGGTCTTTAGTCTGGAAATAACCTGATTTACGTGAATTTTGCTGCAAAAACACCTACTAAAGCAGTGAAAATGCGACTACTTATAGGTATCACGTTATTTAGCACAGCAGATTGCTTAATTGTGCAAACTGCTCAAGTGTAAGGGCTTCGCCGCGGATGGTAAGCGGAAGTCCCATAGTTTCTAATGCGTTGGTAAGAGCTTCTTTAGTGATGCCGATGCCGGAATTGCCAACACTGTTAAGCATAGTCTTGCGACGCTGGTTAAATGATGCTCTTATTATCTTGAACATAAGATGCTCATTCTTAACATCAACAGGTGGAGTCTTGAAGCGCTCAAGACGGATAACCGCTGAATCAACATTAGGGACGAGGCATGAAGCAGCTAGCAGGCACATTAAGCACAACCTTAGGCTTGGCATAGAACTGTACAGCAAGTGAAAGTGCGCCATAATCTTTAGTTCCCGGACCGCACTGCATGCGGTCAGCTACTTCTTTCTGAACCATGATGGTTATACTGTCTAATGGTACATGGCTCTCAAAAAGTCCCATAATAATAGGTGTTGTTATATAGTATGGAAGGTTGGCAACAACCTTGATTGGTCTGCCTTCATTCTTCTCATCTGCAAGCTTCTTGATATCAAGCTTTAAGATATCTTCATTGATTACTGTTACATTGTCATAATAAGAAAGTGTGTCCTCTGTAAGGATAGGAATAAGCTTCTTATCAATCTCAACGGCAACAACTTCTCTGGCATTCTCACACAGAATTTGAGTCATTGTTCCGATTCCAGGGCCGACTTCAACAACGAAATCGTCTTTCGTAACGCCTGCTTCACGTACGATTTTCTCAACAACATTTTTCATCTATAAGAAAGTTCTGACCGAACTTTTTTCTTGAAATCAAAACCATATCTGTTAAGCACGGCAATCGTGTTAGTTGGGTTGCCGAGGTGCATAACATTATTATATTTTATTATCGCTCATATTGCCTCCAATCTATAAGAATAATGTTATGAAACTTAATAAAAAATGTCAAGCTGCAATAAAAATGTAGTGCAAAAAGTAACTTTTTGTATGATACTATAGTACTACTTACAATCGAGAACATATTATCAGGAGATATCATGAGCATTAATAAAAAAATTTAATCTGGAACAGGTTCTTAAACTATGCGTGGTCGTGAACATATTGTTGTTTTTTTATTTGTTGCATTTATGCTGACATTATTTTTTTGTATATTTTAATATAACACCAATGATTTATTACAGTGTAATAGCACTGATTGTTATGTGTTATATTTTTATGCTGTTAAAAAGGCAGAAAGTGTTGTGCATATATGTGGTGTGTGTATGCAACAATTATAA
>VOFK01003849.1_pt1 | contig 39685 bp, 40 predicted proteins | sample 5384121 | NCBI WGS metagenome assembly VOFK01 (sample SAMN12384730, study PRJNA508395) | human gut metagenome | isolation source: healthy gut J | host: Homo sapiens | reverse complement strand
CGTCGTGGCGTGGAGCGGAAAAAACGAAACGAGTTCACTAATCCTGACAGAATGAAATTACGACCACTCTTTTATCCTGCTTGCGGCGTTGACGCTGAGCGCGACCGTCCGTTCGGCGCCCGGAACGTTGATTCCGCGGCCGCAGGGAGGCGACCATCCTCGACGGGCAATTCGTGTTTACGACGGGTATTCCCGTCGTCTGGTCTGGAACCGCTGGCGGAGTACATCGCCGACTACATTCCCGCCCGGCGCTCGACGACACCACCTGAACGGCGGGGGCTGCGCCGCTCTCCGCTCACGGCAGGACGGTGGACGACGAATCCTATCGGCTGACCGTGACGCCCAAGGGGGTGCAGGTCGTCGGGGCCGACTGCGGGAGGCGTTTTCCGGCGGCACCAAACCTGCAGCTCTTGCCGCCGGAGGAACATACGGGGCAGGCCACCTGCCCGGCCGTCGACGCCTGTCGCATCAGGATTGCGCTTCCAGCCACCGCGGCTGTTAACCGACGTGGTTCGCACGTGGATGAACGCCGATCGCGTGAGAAAGCACCATATCATTCTCTCACTTGAAAATCAACAAGCTGCATTTGCTCTTGTCGAACGACGAGGAGTGGCGGTTGGAGATCAGTGCATCCCGGAAAACTCACAGATCGGGGCCTGGCACGGCGGCGATTCACCCGCGTGATGCCCGTCTACGGCAAATGGGACGAAATACGGCGGGTTCTATACGCAGGACGCAGATGCGCGACCTGATCCCGTTATGCCGCCATTACTCGACGTGAAGGTCATCCCGAAGCTCGACCTGCCGGGGCACAGCCACAACTTCGCGCGCATTGCATCCCGAGATTCTGCGACTATACCCCCGACACCGTCCGGCGGCCGGTTACGACTACCGCTCGGTGTGGTGCGCTTCGCGCGAGGAGAACTATCGGCTGCTGGCGGAATCGGCGGCAGGTCGACATGAGCCAATGGGAGAATATGCCAATTTAATCCACTCATGGCGCGCGAGGGAATGGCCGACAGACATGCGCTGAACAGTACTTTTCTGGGAAGGCTGACCCGCATTCTCGAAGCCAACGGCAAGCGTCCCGCCGTGTGGAACGAGGCGATCGGAGTGGCCCCGCAGCACCCGCTGTGTCCACGGCTGGGAGAGCGTCAAGGCTTCAGCTATGGGCCACCGCACGGTGGTGAGGCCAATATTTCTATTTTCGACATGCGCCAGTCGTCCCATGAGGACGGGCACGACTGGCGGCGATTTCGACGTGCGCAAAGACCTATTCGTTCGATTTCGCCCGCTGCGGATTCACGCCGGCGCAGGAGGCCAACGTGCTGGGTCGAAGGGGCCTTTTTCAGAACTGTACGTTTCGCACAATCCCGAAACACCGATTATCTCGACTACATGACGCTTTCCGCGCGCCTGCGCGTTGGCCGAATTGGGTTGGAGCGAAGGGGGTGCGCGAGTGGACGGAGTTTACCGCCGTCTGCGGTCGCACTACGATCGCATGGGGGCGCAGGGCATTCGCTTCCGCCTGATGCCGCCCCGTGTGAGCTACAAGGACGGCGTGTTGACCGCTGCTGTCGACGACGATTCGCAACTGACCTTCACCGTCGACGGTGCGCAGCCGCAGCCTTTACACCGGTCCGATTCGGACGGAGCGTCCCGAACTTTACCTTTTTCCGCAGCAGCTACCGCAGCGGCCGCAGTCCGGAGGTGGGCGCACCGGCCTATTACCGCACGCTGAAACCTGCTGTGAAGATCACCACGTCGATGGGCGAGAGCAAGCAGTTCCCTACGCACGTGCCGAGGAGTACCGCGGTATCGCCCGCACGGCGCGCACTTGCCGGAAGGGCGACTGGATCCGTTACGATTTCGCCGAGCCGCTCGCGAGCCGCGAACTGGCGGTGCGTACGGGCAACCTGCAACTGCCCCGTTTCATCTTCACGACGGGATACGTCGAATCGAGTACCGACGGCGAGACGTTCGAGCGCGTCGGCGAGTTGGAGAAAGGCGGGCTGACGATCCGCCGGCCGTCGAAGCCGATCCGTGCGATCCGCGTCGTCTCGACCTGCGAAGGCAACGGCTGCCCCTTCGTGACGGTGCAGTCGCCCGTCGTCAAGTGAACGAAGAGGCGCGTCGTCGTTTCGGCGGGAATCCGTTGCAGGATTCCCGCCGCTTTTTTGCGGCCGGCCGCCCCGCCGGAGCGATCGGCGGTCGGTTCGCCCCGCCTCGGAGGCGGTTGATCCCGCAGTTTTGCCGTTTGGGCCGCTCCGCGGTCCGTATCGTGCGGCTTCGTCCTATCTTTGCTATCGGAATGTTCCGCAGGCCGGATTCGGTTCCGGTCGGAGCGATGTATAATTTTAACTATTTACGACGATGAAAAAGATGATGACGGCCGTCATGGCCCTTTTGCTGATGGCAGGGACGAGCGCGTTCGCGCAGGAGAACAAGTCGGTGGCGCCTCCCCGGGAGCGTCCGACGACCGAACAGCTGGCGCGCAAGGCGACCGACCGGATGACCGCACAGTTGAAACTGACCGAAAAGCAGGCCGAACAGGCCTATGAGGCTACGCTCGAACGGCTGCAAGCGGATGAAGCGCTGCGCGAGCAGGCGCGTGTGGTCAAAATGAAGGAGGCCGAGGCGATGAAATCGATCCTTTCCACCGAAGTTCATGCGCTGGTCGCAGATGCAGAGTCGTCCGGGACGCGGTCACGCTCCGCGGGTCGGGGAAGAAAGCCGCGAAAGGGCCGAGTGCCGACCCGAATGCGGCGAGGCGCCGAAGGTTCGCCGCGAAAAGAAATAGTCGCACGGCGAGGACCGAAGGATCGGGCGGGATCCTTCGGCCGGAAAAAGACCTGCGGCTGCAAGATCGCAGCCGCAGGTCTTTTATGCGGGCAACCGCTGTGCGGGAAGTTATCCCAGATAGGATTTCAACAGTTTGCTGCGCGACGAGTGGCGCAGGCGGCGGATGGCCTTTTCCTTGATCTGGCGGACGCGTTCGCGCGTGAGGTCGAACTTCTCGCCGATCTCTTCGAGCGTCATTTCCGAACAGCCGATGCCGAAGAAATATGATGATGTCGCGTTCGCGCTCGGTGAGCGTCTCCAACGCCCGATCGACTTCGGTCGAGAGTGATTCGCTGATCAGTCCGCGGTCGGCGTTGGGCGAGTCGGGATTGACCAGCACGTCGAGCAGCGAGTTGTCCTCGCCGTCGGCGAACGGCGCGTCGACCGAAACGTGGCGGCCCGCCACACGCAACGTGTCGGTCACCTTCTCGCGCGGCAGATCCAGTTCCGTGGCCAGTTCTTCGGGCGACGGCGTGCGTTCGTGCTCCTGCTCGAAACGGGCGAACGCCTTGTTGATCTTGTTGAGCGATCCGACCTGATTGAGCGGCAGACGCACGATACGCGACTGTTCGGCCAACGCTTGAAGGATCGACTGGCGAATCCACCACACGGCGTAGGAGATGAATTTGAAACCGCGCGTCTCGTCGAACTTCTCGGCGGCCTTGATCAGGCCGAGGTTCCCTTCGTTGATCAGGTCGGGCAGGCTGAGTCCCTGGTTCTGGTACTGCTTGGCTACCGAGACCACGAAACGCAGGTTGGCCTTGGTCAGCTTTTCGAGCGCTTCCTGATCGCCTTTGCGGATTCGTTGGGCCAGTTCCACCTCTTCCTCCACCGTGATGAGCTCCTCCTTGCCGATCTCCTGCAAATATTTGTCGAGCGAGGCGCTCTCGCGGTTGGTGATGGATTTTGTAATTTTTAATTGACGCATACTCTAACTAAACCTAATATACTAATTCGTTCTTCCGTTTCACACGACGCGGGGAGAAGCCTCGTACTCCTCCCCGGCAAATCGTCGTTATGGAAAACCCGTCGGGTTTCCGGGACCCTCTCTTCACTCACTCTCTCTCTTTTCCCGAAATCCCGACAGGCGTGTAACCGAATCTTCCTGCGAGGCGGTCGTTCGCGCACGCCGTGCGCGGACGGTTCGGCCTCTTCGGATTATTCGACCAGCATGTAGCTGGCCGCACGGCCGTTGGGATAGATACCGTCGATCGACGTTATCTTGTCGCTCATGCGCTCCATGTCGCTGAGCGAGTAGACGGGACGATCGTTGATGTGCGTGATGACGAAACCCTCTTTCACTCGCGCCCTGGCCAGAATTCCGTTCGATTTGATGCCTACAACCTGCACGCCGCCCTTGATCTCCAACTCCTGGCAGAGCTTCGTGCCGGCATCGCGGAACTTTGCCGCCCAGAGCGGCGGTCACATCGACCGCTTCGCGGGTGATTAACTCCGTTTTACCAGCCTTATTACGCAGGGTCACATCAAAAAGTTTCACTGCCCCGTCTCTTTTTACCGTAATTTTTACCTTATCGTTGGGGCGGTGCTTCGCGATTTGCTCCTGTACGGCCGAGGCATTGTCGATTTTTACGCCGTCGATGGCTACGATCACGTCACCCTTGCGGATGCCTGCCGCCGAAGCCGCACCGTCCTCCGAGACGGTCGCAACGTAGACGCCGCCCAACTCCTTGATGCCGGTCTCTTTGCCCATCTGGTCGATAAAGTCCTGATCGATATAGCGATAGGAGATGCCCAGCAGAGCCCGCTGCACGACGCCGTACTCTTTCAGGTCGACGACGACCTTCTTGACGATCGATTCGGGAATGGCGAACGAATAGCCGATGTAGCTTCCCGTCTGCGATTTGATGAGCGTGTTGATGCCCACCAGCTCACCGCGCGTGTTGGACCAGTGCGCCGCCCGAATTGCCCGGATTGACCGCCGCGTCGGTCTGGATGAACGACTCGATGCGGAACTGGTCGGGAATCACGTCGAGCTGACGCGCCTTGGCGCTCACGATCCCTGCCGTGATGGTCGATTGCAGGTCGAACGGCGAGCCGATCGCCAGCACCCACTCGCCCAGCCGCAGCCCCTCGGAATTGCCGAACGGGATGGTCGGGAGATCCTTGCCCTCGACCTTGATGAGCGCCACGTCCGTCGTGGGGTCGGTGCCGATCACCTTGGCGTCGAACTTGCGGCCGTCGTTGAGCTTCACGCGCAGCTTCGTGGCGTCTTCGATCACGTGGTTGTTCGTCACGATATATCCGTCGTCGGAGATGATGACGCCCGAACCGCCGGCACGGCGCTCCTGCGTCTGCGGCTGGCCGCCGCGGCGGCCGTAGCCCTGCGGAATGCCGAAGAATTCGAAGAAGGGGTCGTAGGCGCCTCCGCCGTAACCCGACGAGACGTCGACCTGCTGGATCGCTTCGATGTTCACGACCGCTTTGACCGCATTCTCGGCCGCATAGGTCAGATCGGGATATTTATCGGCTTCGTAGGCCGTAAAGTGCGAACCGAGGGCGGGCGTACGTTCGACCTCGCGTTCGATATATTCGATTTTGTCGGTGTGCGAGCGGTCTACCGCCCACACCGTTACGCCGCTCGTGACGGCCGAAACTGCAATCGTTCCTAAAAATAAAAGAGTCTTTTTCATCGCTTCTGAAAATTACGTTAAACTTTTAGGCGAATTCTATCATGGGCAAATTCCTTCGTTTCCAAATTCTGACATACTAACGTGCCTTGCCGTGAAATATTTTATCGCCGGTTGAAAAAACGCGCATGGGATATACAGGACGGGGCCTCTGCCGGGAGGGGCGGGATTGTCCGCGTCCGTGCGGGATATTCCGGAAAAGGCGCCGCTTAGTGTGGCGATGCGGCCGACGCCGTGGTGCGGGAACGGTTTCCGGCGTCTGCTTTCGGGGGGGGGCGTCACTCTCCCGGTGCGTGCGTGTACCCCTCCTCGTCGTAGACGGGACGGTCGTCTTCGCCGATTTCGCCGATTCCGTCGGGGATGCGGTCGGTCGGCAGCTTGATTTTTCTCATGTCGTTGCTTGTTTAAGGTTCGTCGTTTCGCCGCAAGAATGGTACCATGCCCCTGTTTTCACGCTACTCCGCAAGGTTTGTCGGAATCATTCGTACGAAATGGAAAACGGGACGACGGCTTTGCGGCCGTCGTCCCGTTTTTACGCCTTCTGCGGCGCAGGGTCAAAGTCCGAACTCCTTGCGGATCAGTTCTACGGCGTCGAGTTTCTCCCAGCCGAAATACTCGATCTCCCGTTCGACTTCGTGTCCGTCGCGCCAAAGCTTTCGGTGCGGGTATACGGACGATTGCCGAAGTGGCCGTAGAGGCCGTCGCCTCGAAGATCGGGTTCGTCAGGCCGAACCGTTTGACGATCGCCGCCGGACGCAGGTCGAACAACCGCTCGATGCGGCGTGCGATCTCGCCATCGGTCATGCCGTCGATCGCTGCGGGACGCTTCGACCGGTAGGTGTCGACATAGACCGACAACGGCCGGGCGATGCCGATCGCGTACGAAAGTTCGACGAGTACCTCGTCGGCTATGCCCCGCAGCCACCATGTTCTTGGCGATGTGGCGGGCGGCGTAGGCCGCCGAACGGTCGACCTTCGAGGAGTCCTTGCCCGAGAAGGCACCGCCGCCGTGGGCACCGCGGCCGCCGTAGGTGTCGACGATGATCTTCCGTCCCGTGAGGCCCGTGTCGCCATGGGGGCCGCCGATGACGAATTTGCCCGTAGGGTTCACATGCAGGATGTAGTCGTCGCCGATGAGCGACGCCAGTTTGTCGCCGGCGCGTTCGAGACGTGCCTTGACGCGCGGAATGAGAATCGTGCGCACGTCCTCGCGGATACGCTCCTGCATCCGCCGCTCGGCCTCCTTTTCGTCGATGCCGTTGCCGGCGGCGATGAAGTCGTCGTGCTGTGTCGAGACGACGATCGTATGTACGCGCAGGGGACGGCCCGTCGCTTCGTCGTATTCGATCGTCACCTGCGATTTCGAGTCGGGGCGCAGATAGGTCATCGTTTCACCTTCGCGGCGAATGACGGCCAGCTCCTTGAGGATGACGTGCGAGAGGATGAGCGTCGCGGGCATGTACTCGCGCGTCTCGTTGCAGGCGTAACCGAACATGATGCCCTGGTCGCCCGCGCCCTGCTCCTCTTCGGCGGCGCGTACGACGCCCTGGTTGATGTCGGGCGACTGTTCGTGGATGGCCGAGAGAACGCCGCACGAATTGCCGTCGAACTGGTATTCGCTGCGGGTGTAGCCGATGCGGTTGATGACCCGGCGCGCCACGCCCTGTACGTCGACGTAGGCTTCCGAGCGCACTTCGCCCGCCACGACGACGAGTCCCGTCGTGCAGAGCGTTTCGCAGGCGACCTTGGCGCTTGCGTCGTGACGCAGGAATTCGTCCAGGATGGCGTCCGAAATCTGATCCGAGATTTTGTCGGGGTGTCCTTCCGACACCGATTCCGACGTGAATAGATAACCCATTTTCAATACAATTTAACGTGTGAGTCCGGCAAGATTTGTCAATTGTCGAGGGCCTCGACGCGGGACTTGCCGGACTCACTCCGTGGCCTGTCACATGCAGGCCGGTCCTTCGATCGGACAACCCTTTCGAGTCTTCCGTTGTGGGCGGAAGATCGTTCGCTGAGTTAAACGTATCGAAACGGGAAAAATTGGCTGTTGGGAATAAAAAACGAAGCTGTTTTAGCGATTTTTTATTGTGGTTTGCAATCAGTCAAATCTTTCCACATTCCATCGCCGCGCTCCCTTGCGGAATTGCGACGCGCAAAAAGATAGGAAAAGTCGAGCGCAAAAGCAAATTTATTCGCATTTTGCGTAAGGGTGTCCCTGCTTCGTGTACCCCCCCCCTTCCCATGCGGCGGACTGCGATCCGCTGCGGCTCGTGCTGTGTCTGCCGGCGGCGGCGAACCGCGCGGAGCTGCGTGACGGATTCAGGCCGAAAGATTTTTCACCGCTTCGCCGCCCGAAGAGTTGGAATTCTCGTGCGGGAGTTCCTATTTTTGCAAGATAGAGGGTGCGGGGCGTTTCCGCATCCGCAGTACGAAAAGGAGGAATCGATATGGCATATATAAAAGAGGTACGGGGGCATACGCCTCGTGTGGGCGAAGGGACGTTCGTGGCCGAAACGGCCGTGCTGATCGGCGACGTGACCGTCGGCCGCGACAGTTCGATCTGGTTCAACACCGTCCTGCGCGGCGACGTCAATTCGATCACTGTCGGCGACCGGACCAACATCCAGGACGGGACGGTGATCCATACGCTCTACGACGGCGCGCCCCACCCTTCGCAGACGCATATCGGCAACGACGTGTCGATCGGTCACAACGCCACGATCCACGGTGCGATCATCGAGGACAACTGCCTGATCGGCATGGGGGCCACGGTGCTCGACAACGCCGTCGTGGCGTCGGGCTGCATCGTGGCCGCAGGCGCGCTGGTGTTGTCGGGCGCGAAACTCGAACCCGATTCGGTCTATGCCGGCGTCCCGGCCCGCAAGGTCAAGGAGATTACGCCCGAACAACGCGAAGAGATCATCCTGCGCATCGCCCGCGACTACCGTATGTACGCCTCGTGGTACGAGGAGGGCAAATAGCTGTCCGATAGCGAATGTCCCGACCGTCGAAATACAGCGGAATCGTCGTCAACCTGTTGATCGCCGTGGCCATTTCACTGGTGGTCAATTTCTCCTACGTGCTGTTGCTCGTGGTCGAAAAGAGCGACGACCGGCATCCGCCTTTCAGCCGGGAGTTGCGGACGGATCGGGAGATTGTCCGCGTCGAAGGCGACGTGTGGATTTCGCCCGACGGGCACGGCTATCTGCTTTACGTTTCGCCGGAGAGGCTTTCGGACGGCGATGCCGCCGCTACGGGGCTGGCGGATGTCGCACCGGCGCGCGACAGCGTCTATATCCCCCGCAATTCGGCGCGCTTCCTGCGGTTGCGGTCGGGCGACCATCTGTTGGCCGACGCGCTCGAATCGCACCGTTCGGGCGGACGGCTCGTGCTGGGACAAGTGCTGGAACGCAACGGCGAGCCGTTCGATTACGGAGTGATCTTCGAACGTCCGCAGGAGGGGTGATCTTCGCGTTGCAGCTCTTCTATTTCTTCGTGCTGGCTTTCCTGCTGCTTTCGCTCCTGCGGCTGGGCGACCGCGTGCGGCCGATGTCGGGATTTCTCAACCGCGGTCTGCTGTGTGCGGGGCTTGCCGTCGGGCTCTATTTCATCGCCCCTGTCGTGCGTTGGCGGACGCACGAGCTGACGATATTGGCGCTCAGCGGCAGCTGGCTCGACTATAACCTGATCATGAAGTGTTCGTTCACGCTGGTCGTCGTACTCCTGTACGGGCAGATCAGCCTGTTGCTTCGTCAGCGGCAGGCGATGGAGGTCGAGAACGAACAACTCAAAAGCGAGAACCTCACGACGCGCTACAACATGCTGGTGAGCCAGATCAACCCCCACTTCTTCTTCAATTCGCTCAATTCGCTGGCGATGCTCGTGCGCGAGGGCGACGAACAGAAGGCACTCACCTACATCGACCAGCTCTCCTTCTCGTTTCGCTATATCATCCGCAACGGTCAGAACATGCTGACGACGCTCGCGGAGGAGTTACGTTTCGCCGAAGCCTACGGCTATCTGTTCAAGATACGCTATGCCGACAAGCTCTTTTTCGATGTCGACGTCGCCCCGAAATACTTGGATTACCGGCTGCCCGTGCTGACGTTGCAGGAGTTGCTGTCGAATGCCGTCAAGCACAACGCCATTACCAAACGCCGTCCGCTGCGTGTTTCGATCCGCGTCGAAAACGGCCAGCTGGTCGTGTCGAATCCCCTCTTGCCGAAGCTCGACGCCGAACCTTGTACGGGAATCGGCCTGCACAACCTCGACAGCCGTTGGCAGCTCATCACGGGCCACGGCATCCGCATCGACCGCAGCGGGGAGATCTTCTCGGTCTGCATGTCGCTTCTGAAACCCCGCACGAAATGAAAGCCGTAATCATCGAGGACGAAACCGCCGCTGCGGTCAACTTGCAGTCGATCCTGCACCGTGTGCGCCGGCCGTGGAGATCACGGCGGTGCTCGAAGGGGTCGAGGAGAGCGTCGAGTGGTTCGGGACGCATCCGCAGCCCGATCTTGTGCTTATGGATATTCATCTGGCCGACGGCGAGGCGTTTCGGATTTTCGAACGGGTTTCGCTCACGGCTCCCGTCATTTTCACGACCGCCTACGACCGCTATGCGCTCGAAGCCTTCAAGGTCGACAGCATCGACTATCTGCTCAAACCGATCAAGGAGGAGGAGGTGCGCCGTGCGCTGGAGAAGTTGCGGCGGCTTTCGGGATTGGAACGCAGCCGTTACAGCGAGCGGGTCGAACGGCTGGCGGAGCGTGCCAACGAGCGGCAGCAGGTTTTCCTGGTGCGCGTGCGCGACAAGTTCATTCCTCTGCAACGCGAGCGGATCGCCTATTGTTACACGAGCGACGAGCGGGTGACGGCCTGTACGCTCGACGGTGAGAAGTATCCGCTCGACAAGCCGCTCGAAACATTGCAGACGTTGTTGCCGGCGAGCGATTTCTTCCGTGCCAACCGCCAGTTCATCGTCGCGCGGCAGGCCGTCGCCGAGATCGCGGTCTGGTTCGGCAGCCGGCTGGCGTTGCGTCTGAGCGTCGAAACACCCGAACGGATCGTCATCTCCAAGGCCCGGGTTCCCGAATTCAAGCGTTGGCTTACGTCGGTTCACCCTGCCGATTAGTCGGTTCACCCGCTGATTTTGCCCATTGACCCCGCTTTCGGCACCGGAAAGCCGTTCGGGGCGTTATCTTTGTTTCGTATAAATCCGACGATGAGATCGATTGCCGACATAGCGTTTCGGGGACTGATGCCGTCTCTTGCGGCCGGAGGGGCCTCCTGTCCGATGGACGGAAGGAGATGCCGCTGCGGCGGAGTTGCGGCCGGACGGGCTCGTCGGAAGAAAACGATTCGGATGAAGCGCAGGCCGCCGACGTACGTCGTAGAAGGTTGGAAAAAAGTGGCTGTCGCCGAGAGGTCGGCTATGAAGCGTGTGTTAAACGACGTACACCGTCAAATGGGGAAGAAGCAGCGGTCGGCGGACCCTGTGCATCATCTTCGCCGTGGCGTGCGGCGCAGCGGACGGGGCGCATCCGGCGTCCTACCGTCGTTCGATAAACCACTTCACATTTTAATAGGGCTTCAGAATTGATTTGGTGAAAGGGGTGTCAAGTCTCTTGACACCCTGTTTTTGGAAGGCCGGTCCGTGTGTTTCGGACGCCGGAGCGGACAAATATAGACGGGGTATTCGCGGCGGTTTGCCGGATTTTGGCTATCTTCGCGAAGATTTGCCGATAGGCGATCGGAACGATCCCGGGAGAAAGATAAAAGAGAAGATGAGACGAACGATTTTACTGTTTGTGACATTGTTCACCGCGATGGAAATTTATGCCCAGTCGGGCAGCGTGACGGCGACCGTGATCGACGCCTCGACGCGCGAGGGCGTGCCGGGTGCCGTCGTGGAGTTTGCGCCGGCGGATCCTGCGGCGCAGAAACGTTACTTCACGACGGGGTACAAGGGGCGCGTCGAGGCGACGGTTCCCTACGGCACCTACAAGGTTTCCGTTTCGTTTCTGGGCTACGAAACGCTTGAAAAGGAGCTGAAACTGTCGGCCGCCAAAAAGTCGCTCGGCACGCTCGAGCTGACGCCTTCGTCGACCGAGATCGAGGCCGTGGTCAAGGAGGTGAAGTCGATGCGTACGTCGCAGAAGGGCGATACGGTGAGCTACAATGCCGGAGCCTTCAAGGTGACGGCCGACGCCGATGTCGAAGGGGCTGCTCAAGAAGATGCCCGGCATCACCATTACCGACGGCGAGGTCGAGGCACAGGGCGAGACTGTAAAAAGGTCTTCGTCGACGGCAAGGGAGTTTTTTCGGCGAGGACGTAACTTCGGCGATCAAGTCGCTGCCCGCACAGGCGGTCGACAAGGTCGAGGTCTACGACAAGTTGAGCGATGCGGCCGAATTTTCGGGTATGGACGACGGCGAGGGGTACAAGGCGCTCAACATCGTCACGAAGCCCAACATGCGTCAGGGCCAGTTCGGCAAGCTCTATGCCGGTTACGGCTACCAGCCCGAAACCGAAGGAACGACGTCAAACCACAAGTACAACGTGGGCGGCAACGTCAATCTGTTCCACGGGTCGAGCCGCGTGTCGGTGATCGGGTTGTTCAACAACGTCAACCAGCAGAATTTTTCGTTCGAGGACATTCTGGGCGTGTCGGGAGGTTCGGGCGGCCGCGGGTGGCGTGGGGGCGCTGATGGTGCGGCCGCAGAGCGGTGTGGCGTCGGTCAACTCGTTCGGCGTCAACTACTCTGACAGTTGGGGAAAGACCGGCCGGCAGGACAAGGTGACGTTGCAGGCCAGTTATTTCTTCAACCGTACGACGACCAAGAACTACTCGACGATAGACAAGTGGTACGAAACTCCGTCGCCGATCGATACGCTGCATACGGACGGCTATTCGAACAATACGAACGGCAACCACCGCCTCAATGCCCGTCTCGAATGGCGTATTTCGGAGAACCAGTCACTCATGTCGCGCACGGGGCTCAGTTTCCAGAGCTACGATCCTTACAGCACGACTTATGGCCACCAGTGGGGAGAGAGCGGTCTGCGCGTGGTGGACAATTTCAGCGACGGCGACCGCACGGGAGTCAATCTGAACCAGTACCTCTCCTATCGCACGAAGCTGGGCAAGGACGGCCGCACGCTGACGCTCGACGGCAGCGTGCGCTATCGGAACAACAGGGGAGATACGGACAGCTATTCGAACCAGGCGCGGGGTATCGATCCCGATCTGATCGTCGTTCCTACGGATACCCTGCTGCTGCGCTACCAGCGTGCGCATTCGCCGTCGTTCAGCTACAACCTGCGCGGCGACGTGACCTATACCGAACCGGTTTCGCAGTATGCGCAGTTAAGCCTGCAATACCGTGTGGCCTATAACTATCAGGAGAGCGACAAGAAGGTCTACGTGACGCCGGACGACCGGTTCGAAACGGCTGGCGTCGAACCCGATCCGAGCCTGTCGCAATCGTCCAACACGGGCTATCTGACGCATCGCATCGGGCCGGGTTTCCGTATCGTGAAGGGCAAGAACCGTTTCGTGGCCAATGTCTCCTACCAGCGCGCCCAGCTGACGGGCGAGGTGCTCTCGGCGACGAAGGTCATGGGGGCGGGCGACGATGCGAAGACGTCGCACGGATTCAACAACCTGACCTATTTCCTGATGGGACAGCTCAACATCAACAAGGAGAATTCGATCCGGCTGTTCATCAACTCCTCGACCGACAATCCCGGTATCGGCGAGTTGCAGAACGTCTACGATATCTCCAATGCGCAGAGCATCTCGAAAGGTAACCCCCATCTGCGTCCCTCCTACTCGAACAACGTGCGGTTCCATTACGTGAACTCCAACGTCGAGAAGGGACGTACGTTCATGTGGATGTTCTCGATGCAGAATACGTCGAACTACATCACGTCGAGCATGGCCTACGACGTGGAGGTGGAGGTTCCGACCGGCGAAGTCGACGGCGGCGGCGATCCCGTGACCGAAACCTACAATCCGCACACCTATTCCACCTATACCAACATGGACGGCTATTGGAACCTGCGCACGCATCTGAGCTACGGATTGCCCGTCTCGTTCCTGAAAAGCAACCTCAATGTGATGGCGGGCGTCAACTACACGCTTACGCCGACGCTGGTGGCGCGCAAGGCGACCGACGGAAGCGTCTATCTGAACAACGGCGAAATCGTCGGCGGCGAGCGCAACGACGCCAGCCGTCTGAGCTACGATTTCCGCGCCGTGCTGGGCAGCAACATCTCCGAGAACGTCGATTTCACCCTTTCGTGGCACGGTGCCTACAACATCGCGAAAAACTCGTTGGTCGTCAATGATTCCGATAACAAGAACCGCTATTTCAACCATGTGGCGACCGCGGCGATGAAGTTCGTCTTCCTGAAAAGCTTCACCTTCACGGGGAATGTTTCCTACCAGCAGAATATCGGCTTCACGAACGATTACGACAACTCCTACGTGCTGTGCAACGTCTATCTGGGCAAGAAGGTCTTCCGCAACCGTCGGGGCGAGGTGATGTTCGGCGTCAACGACCTGTTCGACCAGAATACGGCCTTCTCGCGCACGACCGGTTCGGGATATACCCAGAATTCGATCAACAGCGTGATCGGACGCTACTATACCGTGCAGTTCGTCTACAACCTGCGCAATTTCGGCAAGCGCGGTTCCAAGGACATCAAGGATTACGACGGCATGGGGGCGCTGGGCGGAAACCGCAGGGGTGTCGGCCGTCCGCCTATGGGGCCTCCTCCGGGCGGCAGAGGCCCGATGTTTTGATCCGGAACGTCGGTTGAAAAGTTCGCTCCCGAACACGGAAACCCCCTGCTGCGGTTCGCGGCAGGGGTTCGTCGATTTTTCGGCGAGGTTTTATTGCCCGCCTTCGTCCTGCTTCTGGCGTGTCAGGATCACGTGGATGCCGATGCAGGCCAACCCTCCGTAGACGAAGACCTGCGCCCACAGAATCCTCAGTTCGGGCATCACGTCCCGCAGCGAAGCGCCCATCGTCCGGATCCGGATGAAGGCGTTGACGCCGCTGCTGCTCGGGAAGACCTGCCCCAGCGTGTAGAGCCATTCGGGGATGGCTTCGCGCGGGAACGAAGCGCCGCTGAGCAGCAGGATGGGAATCGATGTCCAGAAAAGCAGCAGCAGCGATTGTTCGCGGTAACGGAACAGCGTCGAAATGGCGATTCCCAGCATGATGCAGGCCAGCAGATAGGGCACGAGCAGTCCGACGACGGCCTCCGTCGAGCCGTTGGAGGGATAGTGGAACAGTTTGTAATGCACCGTCATGATGTAAAGCAGCGTGACGGCGTAGATCGAGATGTAGACCAACGCCTTTCCCAGCACGATCGGAAGCGTGTACATGCGCTTGCAGTTGGCGGGGATCAGTTTCCGGTAGAGTCCGAATTCGCGCCATGTGCCGCCGATCATGCCGATGCCGATCAGGAGCGTCTGCTGGATGATGACGATGATGATCGCGGGCATGATGAACGATCCGTAGCCCAGATAGGGAATGAAAAGGTTGTGCGACTGGTAGATGACCGGCTGCGTCGCGGCCGTCGCCTGCGGGATGTCGGCGCCTTTGGCGATGAGCCGCTGGAACTGTACCATGGCCCCCCGTCTGTCCGATGCCCGTCACGAGCTCCTGGCACACCTGACGGTACATGAGGAAGTAGCTGGCGTCGACATAGAGCGACACGGCGGCCGACGAACCGCCCAGCAGTTGCTTCTCGTAATCTTGCGGAATGTAGACCACGCCGTAGATCTTGCGGGCGAAGAAGAGCTCTTCGGCCTCCTCCATGCCGCTCGGTTCGTAGGCCACGTAGGTATTGGGGCCGGCGTCGAAGGTGCGGATCAGTTCGCGGCTCGACGGGGTCTGGCTCTCGTCGATCACGCCGATCGGGACGTTGCGCAGCACTTCGGGAGCATAGGCCGACGCATAGAGCGTCGAGTAGATGAAGATGGCCAGCACCATGACCAGCAGTACGCCGCCGTCGGTGAAGACCGCCTTGTATTCGTTGCGGATGACCGAAAGCCAGTTCGGTTCGGTAGGCTTGCAGTATCTCTTTGATTCGTCCCATCGTTACATCCTCCCCCAGTATTTTTCATCGGAACAGATCTTGCGCAGGCGCGGCAGGCAGAGCATCGGCAGTACGATGAAGAGTGCGATATACCCCATGTCCCACAGCGAATCGACGACCGGTGCGCCGCGAAGCGCCTCTGATCGATGAAGATGTCGGTATAGAACGTAAAGGGGAAGATCTTGCTGAACGCCTGCACCCACGGGTACATCGCCATCATCGGAAAGGTAAGTCCCGAAAAGGTAAAGGCCAGCACCGAATAACCGCCGCCGATCGAGAGCGACAGGCGCAGGTTGCTCAGCAGCGTGACGATCAGTACGCCGATGGCCATGTAGGCCAGCACGAACAGCATGCAGCCGAAGAGCAGGGCCGTAAGGCTGCCGTTGAGCGGTACCCCTACGATTTTGAACAGGATCAGGAACATCATCAGCGTCATGAGCAGCATCATGACTACGAGCGGCAGCATCTTTCCGACGAGCGCAGGGAATACCGACCCGCCCGCCGTGTCGAGCCACTCGCGCGCCGTGCCCGCTTTGAGTTCGGTGCCGATGGCGAAGATCGTGACGAGCATGGCGAAGATCATCAGCATCATGGGCATGAAGCTCGGCGAGGGTAATAGCTGTAATTGATGTAGGGATTGAACAGTACGTGCTTGACGAAACGCACGGGCATGATCTGCGCCATCGCCTGTTTCTCGGTCAACCCCTGCTTCATGAGCAGTTGCAGCTGCACGCCTGCCTGAAAGGTCGTGACGGCCGTTTGCAGGTCTTTCGACAGCAGTCCGTTGACGGTGATGTTCGTGCCGCTCACCGAACATTCGATATGGGTCTGGCTGTTGCTGAGGATGTTCTTCTCGAAAAACGCCGGAATGTGGACGATGGCCGAGATACGTCCTTCGCGCATGAGCCGCTGGGCCTCCTCCATGCTCTGCACCTCGTAGGAGACCATCGCCGTCGGCGTGTCGTCGATCATCTGCGTCACCTTGCGCGACAGCGTCGTGTGGTCTTCGTCGAGTACGGCGATCGGGATGTTGCGCGCCACGCCCCGCTCGAAGATGACGGCGAAGAAGGCGAACGACGACGACGGAAGCACCACCATCAGCACCCAGTACATGGGCTGACGGACGATGCGCCGCAGTTCGCGCCGCACGACCTGATCGGTTTCTTTGAAGTAGTTGCGCATGGCTCCGATCGGCTACTCGATTGCGTCCCAGTCGACCAGAACGCTCATGCCGGGGCGTATCCCCTCTTCGGCGCCGAGCGGCTTGGCCTTGACGGCGAAGGTACGGATGTCGAATCCGCCCTGCGTGCGCGTCGCGGCCCATGTGGCGAAATCGGCCTGCGGAGCGATGTAGGTGATGTGGAAGTCGACATCGCGGTCGAGTGCGGGCACATAGCCGCGCAGGCGCTTGCCCATTCGGATCTTTGGCATCAGCGTCTCCTTCACGTTGAAGGTCACCCACAGGTCGCTCATGTCGAGGATGGCCACCACGGGATAACCGCTGCCCACCAGTTCGCCCTGCTCGGCGATGATCGTCGAGATCTCGCCCGTAACGGGCGAATAGACCATCGCGTCGCTCAGGTAGCTCTCCACCTCCGATACGACGCCTGCGGCCTGCCGCACCTGTGCCGCGGCGGCGGCTTTCTCCTCCTTCGAGGCGCCGTCGACCGCCAGGTCGTACTGCGCCTTGGCGGCCGCGGCGGTCGCGGTCATGGCGTTGTACTGCGCCTGCGCCTCGTCGAATTTCTGCGCCGGCACGACCCCTTGTTCGTAGAGCGCTTTCACGCGGTCGAAGGTCTTTTTTTGGCCAGTTCGCGTCCGGCCTGCGCCTGCTGCCACATGTTGAGCGCCGCTTCGATCTGCTGCACGCGGGCGCCGGAGAGCACTTTCTGGTCGATTGCCGACGCTGCGCTCCGCACCGCTTCGGCCTGTTGCAGTTTGGCGTCCAGTTCGGGCGTGGAAAGCGTGTATAACAGTTCGCCACGCTCGACGCGCTGCCCCTCCTCGACCTTCATGTCGACGATGCGGCCGGCGATTTTCGACGAAGCCTTGTAGGTCGTACATTCCGTCGTGCCTTGAAGGAGGATCGGCGTCCTGGCCTTCAAATAACGGCTCACCAATAGGACTGCCGCGATGATGACGACGACGGCGACGAGGACTGCGATGATGTTTTTCTTCTTCATATCTCTTTCGTTTTTACTATTTCTCGAATGTGATGCGGCGGGCGTCCTGCCGGCGCATGTAGGCGGTGAATTCGTCGCTGATGCCGGCGGCTTCGAGCAGTTGCGCCAACGACACGTCGTAGCGATAGGCGGCTTCGATGCGCTCGGTCTTTACCTTGGCCAGATTCAGTTCGGCGTCGATCAGGTCGGTCGACGAACTCATCCCTTCCAGAAACGCCGCGTTCTTGGTTTTGAGATACTCCTCGGCGAAGGCGAGCGAAGCCTCGATCGAGGCCATCTGCGTGCGGTAGTTCTCCATCTGGTTGTAGAGCTTCTCGACGAGTACCGAAATGTCGTTTCCGGCTTTGTCCTGCAACGCTTCGACACGCCGTACGGTCTGTTTGGCCGCCGAATATTTGTATTCGCGGTTCAGGCCGTCGAAGAGCTTGAAGTTCACGCCGACGCCGACCGCCCAGCGCGGCAGCACCTTGGATACTTGATAGTCGTAAAACGACATGCCGCCCATGGCCACCACCTGCGGCAGGAACGACGAACGCTGCGCGCGTACCCCCTTCGTAGGCCAGCCGGCGTTTCTGGTCGACCTGATCGAGCAGCGGGTTGCGTTCGGCGGCCAGTGTCCGGAAATGGTCGAGCGGTTCGATGCGTTCGAGTATGAACATCGCCGTGACGGGCTGGTAGTCGTCTGTCTGGCCTATGGTGCTGTTCAGCGCGGCGGCGATCGTCTCGACCTGCGACTGCGCGTTTTGCAGGTCGCGTTCGGCCTCCGACATCTTGAATTCGACGTAGAGCTTTTCGCTGCGAGAGATCATGCCCTGTGCTTCGAGAGCTGCGGCGTCTTCGAGGTGCTTGCGCACGCCGTCCACCACCTGCTGCCGTACGACGACGACCTGCCGCGCGAGCGCCAGCCCGTAGTAGCGTTCGACGAGTTCCGATACCAGTGCATTGCGCTGCTGGATTCCCTGCGATCGGGCCGTCTGTTCGTTGATCCGCGCCGCACGGTTGGCGGCGTTGATCTTGCCGCCCATCCACAGCGGAACCGTCACGTCGCCGCCGACGAATCCCAGGCTGCGGTCTTGCAGCGGCAGTGCCCAGCTGGCCGCCATCGCTCCGCTCAACATTTGCGAAATGGAGGGGATGTAGTCCGACGGGATCATGCCGCTTTGGAGAATCTGTCCCGCGAGATTCTGCACCGGCGTCTTCATATTGTTGAGATCGATTTCGATGTCCTTACCCAGATAGGCGTAACTGCCCGTGATGCCGATCTGCGGCATACGCAGACCGATGGTAGCGCGGCGCTCCTGTTGTGCGGCGCGGCGGTTGAACTCGGCGGCCCGAATGGCCGGATTGTCCGAAAGCGTCATTTCGAGTGCCTCTTCCAGCGACAGCGTCCGCCCCTGTTCCTGTGCGGGAAGCTGCATGACGGCCGTCAGGGCGAGCATAACCAGCGTGACTTTTTTCATATCTTTTATACTTATGATGTTGCGAAGATAGAGATTATCCGCTTCAAATGTGTTTTTGTAAGGATAAAAAGGACATTTTTAGTCCGTTTAGTCCACTTTTTCTCTATTCGTGGAGACCGAGGTGGCCGTTGATCGCGCGTACTTCGCCTGCCAACTGCGGATAGACGCGCACCTCGACGCCGCCCTTGCGCAGCCGCACCGCTCCTTCGCAGCATACGAAGCACGACGGTTCGTATAGAGCAAAAACCGTGCGCGAGAAGCCGTGGCGCAGAATCAGTTCCGAACAACTCTCCGGTTCGCTGCTGCGCGTCGAGCACGGCTCCATCGAGGAGTAGATACTCGCGCCGTGCAGATCGGCTCCGGCGGCCGTCGCTTTGAGGATCGCCTCCTGTTCGGCGTGGTGCGTGGGAGATGTTTCATGGGTATACCCCGTGAAACGGTCGCCCGAACGGGTCACGATGACCGCCCCCACGCGGTAGGAGGTGGCGCAGGGCGTACAGCGGCGGCTCAGGGCGATGGCCTGCCGCAGGTAATGCAGATCCTCCTCCGTGCGGTCGGGATGCAGCGTGTAGGTCGTCACCTCCATTCCTTCCAGCCGTCGGCGCTGCTGCGGAAGCGTGCCGGATCGAAAGGCGGTTCGAAACGAGGGGCGTGCGGGTCGCCGACGCGGACGGCGGGATTGACGGCCATGCGGAGCGTGTCGACGAGCCCCTCCGCAAAAAAAAGGCCGAGTGTGCGCGGGCCTCCCTCGACGAGCAGCCGTTCGAAGCCCCGCTTTTCCAGTTCGGTGAGGATCTGCGCCGCCGAAAGGTCGGGGATACGGACGATTTCGGCCGCTGTTTCGAGCGGCGATGCGGCAGCGTTGTCGGTGAAGACGATCCGTGCGCCCGAGCCTGCGGTGAAGAAGTTCGACGCGGGGGCGAGTCGCAGCGAACGGCTCAGCGTGACCTTCGCGGGGTCGGCCGGCCGGTTTGCCGCAAGACGCTCCCGGCGGAGCGCTTCGTCGCGCACGGTGAGCGACGGGTCGTCGCGGCGCACGGTCTCCGCCCCCACGAGGATCGCATCGGCCCACGCCCGCAGGCGCATCACCTCGCGCCAGTCGGCGGGTGTCGAGAGAATCAGTCGCCTGGGCGACCGATCGTCCATATAGCCGTCGCCCGACAGGGCGACCGAAGCGTACACGTTCATCGTCGTAATTCGAACAGGGTTATTTCGGGATTTGCACCGATCCGCATGGGGAAATCCCTACATATCCTATGCCGTCGTTGACATAGAGCGTCCTCCCCTGCTTCTCGTAGGGGCCGCTCCAATGGCGGTACATCAGTTGCGCGGGCGAGAAGGCGCGGCCGAAGAGCCGTATTTTGCACTGCATGCTGTGAACGTGCCCCGAAAGGGTCAGGTCGCCGTAGCCCGCATCGAGAATCTGTTCCCCAGAGTTGCGGAATGTGCGCCGCCGTGATGTTGTAGAGGTCTTGCGGCACGTCGCGGTAGGTCGTGCCGAAATCGTAGCCGGGCAGCGTACGATCGTGGCGCTGACGGGCCAGCGAGCGGTCGTAGGAGATACCCGACAGGGCGATCGAATCGTCGCCGCGCCGTAGGTAGACCGTTTCGTTGTCGAGTACGCGCCACCCCATCGCCCGCTGGCGTTCGACGAGCGCGGCGATGTTGGTCGCCGGCGGCAGGGAGAGCGTATCGCGGACGTAGTTGCCCGTATCGTGGTTGCCCGTGATCGAGAAGGTTCCGTAGCGGCTGCGGATGCCGCCCAACAGGCGCATGGCCGTCGAATCGAGTTCCGTGTAGCGGATGTTGACCAGATCGCCGCAGAAGATCACCAGATCGGGCCGCAGAGCGTTGAGCGAGTCGACCAGCGCCCTCATCTCGCGGTCGGGGTCGACGAGCGTCCCGATGTGCAGGTCAGTGAATTGTGCGATGCGCAGCCCGTCGAACGCCTCCGGCAGCCGGTCGCTGCGGAGCGTGACGCGGTGTACGGCCAGCGTGCGGCGGCCCGACACGGCACCGTGAATCAGTACACCCGCCATGCCGAGCGCGGCGATCGGTGCGAGGATGCGCGTCGCACGGCCCTTGCCGAACGCGCGCACGGCGTGTAGGCCATGCGCGGCAGCGTGAGCAGCAGATAGGCGAAAAAAATCCACATGGCTGCCGTCACCAGGCCGCCGGTGTTGTCCTTCACCAGCCAGAAGAGGACGATCCCGGCAAGCGGCAGCAGATCGCCCGCCGCGACGAGCGTCAGGAGCAGGTTCCGGTAGCGGTACGCTTTGCGGTGGCGGCGGAAATGCCAACCGTCGGCGGCGAGCGGCAACAGAATCAGGAAAAGCGGCATCCACATCATAGCTGATAGATTATGAAGACGTTGCAAATATACGAAAAGGGGCGGAATATCCGACCGCGTCGATTCAAGAATCGGGTCAAATTCTTTGGCATATATCTTGCTTTCGGTAGCAGCGAATATTAACTGGCTGTTATCCAACATTAATAAACGGTTTTAAATCAAAAAAAACACACAAGAGCTTATGAAGACAGTTCGACTTTTCATCGTTGCGTTGTTCCTGACTGTTGCGGCTTCGGCGCAGCCTAACGCATCCTCCGCCCGGGACGGAAGTTCGCCTACGGTTTACATGATCTCGGTTCAGGAGACCGATACGCTCATTCCCTGCGAGTGGCGAGCTCGTGCGGCCCGTAACCGGATGGCGATGATGGACGCCGTCGACGATTACAACCAAACGCACCGCACCGGTTTCCAGCAGCCCGGGCGGCCGCAGTTCCTCTTCGCGCACAAACAGAACAAGTATTCGCTGGCGCTCGGAGGGTTCATCGCCCTGCGTACCAGTTACGACTTCGACGGAACGCCGTCGGCCACCGACTTCATCCCTTCGTCGATTCCGGTTCCGGGCGATTACGCTTCGCGGCAGCGGCTGTCGATGGATGCCTCTACCTCGCGCATCTATCTTAAAGGTATTGCCAACACCCGTGCGCTGGGCCGTGTCGTAGTCTATGTCTCCACCGACTTCCGCGGCGGTGCGCAGGGCAGCTATACGCCGCGCCTGCGCGAAGCCTACGTGTCGTTCAAGGGCTTTTACCTTCGGCCGCGACGTGACGACCTTCTGCGATCTCGACGCAGGCCCCACGACGATCGACTTCCAGGGGCCGAACGCCTATAACTTCACCTTTGCCACGATGATCCGCTACGAAGTTCCCTTTGCGAACGATCATCTGAAATTCGGTCTGGCGGCCGAGCTGCCCAGCGTGAGCGGCACGTTCGGCGAACGTTCGATCCGATTCCGCAGCGCGTGCCCGATTTTCCGGTCTATTTCCAGTATGCCTGGGGGGCCAAACGCGACAGCCATTTCCGCGTGACGGGCGTCGTGCGCGATCTCTATCTGCACAATGCCGCCACGGGGAACAATACCTCCCTGTTGGGTTGGGGCGTGCAGGCGAGCACCTGCATCAATCTGGCCCGCGTGCTGACGATCTACGGCAACGGCGTCTACGGCGAGGGCATCACCAACTACATTCAGGACCTGTCGGGACTGGGCTACGACTTCACCCCCGATCCGCAGGATCCGGCCAAGGTGCAGACCATGCCGATGTGGGGCTGGTACGGTGCGGCGCGCATCAATATCCTGCCGCAGCGTCTTTTCATATCGGGAGGTTATTCCGAAGCGCATATCCAGCAGAAGCACGGCTATTTCTCGGGCGACCAGTATCGTAACGGCCAGTATATCTTCGGAAATATCTTTTATAACTTCACCTCGCGTTGCAGCATCGCCGCCGAATACCTTTTACGGCAGCCGCGAAAACAGGGACGGCATGAAGAACCATGCCAACCGCGTGAGCATGCAGGTGCAGTACAATTTCTAAACGACGATTGCCTGCGGTGCGGGTTCCCTCCCTTCGGTGCGCGGGGCCTCTCCGGCAGTCGCGTCGGTATGGCCGGCGATCCTTTTTACGGGATCGCCGGTTTCGTTTCCGTTATTCGACGGTCGGAAGATCGGGTCGGAAACGATGCGGATTCCGGCCTTTTTAGCTCTTGGTTCTACTCTCGGCTTGCACACTTTGCGGAGGACGAGCCTCCGCTCGGATAGGCTGCGCCTCGGCAAAACCCAAATAAATTTGGTTCTGCACTCGGCTTGCACTATCTTTGTCGACATGATGGAATTTTTGGAGACATATCATCTCGTGGGAATCGTCGTCGGCGCGGCGACCTTCCTCATTATCGGCGTTTTTCACCCGTTCGTCATCAAGGGCGAGTACTATTTCGGCGTGCGATGCTGGTGGGCTTTCGCCGTGTCGGGCGTCGCGGCGCTCGCGGCGTCGCTGTGGGTCGAAAACCTGATTCTCTCGATCCTGCTGGCCGTGTGGGGTGCATCGTCGTTGTGGGGGATCGGCGAACTGTTCGAGCAGCGCGAACGTGTGGCGAAAGGCTGGTTTCGAAACGCGAAAAGAAAAACCGACAGGGGCGGCCGATGAAGCGGTTGGGTACCTGTGCCGTATTGTTGTCGATGATCGCCGCGGTCGTCGTCAGTGCAGGGTATCTGCGCGGCGTGCGGATGCAGCGTGTCGTTCCGGCGACGGTTCCGCCCGACGAACGCATTTTCCGTGCGCGCCTGCTCTTCGCGGGCGACGTGATGGCCCATCTGCCGCAGTTGACCGCGGCACGGAGGTCCGACGGAACGCACGATTTCTTCGGACAGTTCCGCCTCGTGAAGCCCCGCTTCGATGCTGCCGATCTGGTCGTGGTCAATCTCGAAACTACCCTCTCCGCCGCCGCTCCCCATACGGGTTATCCCTGTTTCCGTACCCCGTCGTCGTTGGCTCGATCCCTGCGCAGGGCGGGTGTCGACGTAGCCGTCACGGCCAACAACCATTGTTGCGACGGCGGCGCGCGGGGTATCGGCGCGACGCTCGCCGCGCTCGACGATGCGGGTCTGCGCCACACGGGAACGTTCGTCGACTCGTTGCGGCACGGTGCCGACCACCCGCTGCGGCTCGCGGCGAACGGCATCCGTTTCGCGCTGTTCAACTATACCTATGGCACCAACGGTCTGCCAGTGCCTGCGGGCACGACGGTCAACCGAATCGATACGACGGTCATCGCCCGCGATCTGGCGGCCGTCGACCGCGGTTCGGTCGATTGCGTTATCGCCTTCGTGCATTGGGGCAACGAGTACGAACGCCGGCCTGACAGCGAACAACGGATGCTGGCAGGGGTTCCTGCGACGGCACGGCGCGGATCTGGTCGTCGGCAGTCATCCGCACGTCGTGCAGCCCTTCGAGCAGGATTCGACGGGTGCCGTCTTCTACTCGTTGGGAAATTTCGTCTCGAACCAGCGGCGGCGTTACTGCGACGGCGGACTGCTGGCCGAAGTGGAAGTCGTCAAGCGCATTGCGGCGGGCGTGCCGACGATGCACTATGCCGCACAGGCCGTTCCGGTGTGGGTTGCCCTGCCCGACTACCGGATTCTGCCGCCCGAAGTGGCCGATACGTTTGCGATGCCGCCCCACGCACGTGCGGCTTATGACCGGTTCATGCAGGATACTCGCCGGCTGCTCGATGAGTGGGAGTGAAAATAGAAGCGGACTCTCAAAAAGGGTCCGCTTCTATTTTCCGGCCCGGATGGCCTAATAGTTCTCCCGCTTCGGCTCGAAATAGGCCTGGGGATGCTTGCAGGCGGGGCAGATTTTCGGTGCCTCGGTGCCTTTGCAGATGTAACCGCAGTTGCGGCACTGCCACCAGATTTCGTGGTCGCGGATGAAGAAATTACCGTCGGTCAAGCGGCTCAGCAGTTTGAGGTAACGATCCTCGTGCTCGTGCTCGGCGACGATCACCATGCGGAACGTGGCGGCGATTTCGGGGAAGCCCTCCTCGTCGGCGATTCTGGCGAATTCGGGGTACATCTCCGTCCACTCCTCGTTCTCGCCCATCGCAGCGGCTTTGAGGTTCTCCTCCGTGGTGCCGATCACGCCGGCCGGGAAACTGGCCGTGATGGAGAGGCAGCCGCCTTCGAGGTACTTGAAAAATTTCTTGGCGTGTTCCTTTTCCTGATCGGCCGTTTCGAGAAAGATGCCGGCGATCTGCTCGTAACCCTCTTTCTTGGCTACGCTTGCGAAATAGGTATACCGGTTGCGCGCCTGCGATTCGCCTGCGAATGCCGTGAGCAGATTTTGCTCGGTCTTGGTTCCTTTGATGCTTTTCATAACTGAATTTATTAATGTGTTAAGTGGTTTCTGTTTTTTCGTTAACAAAGATACGAAAAATTGTCGTATGTTCGGCAGGAATAGCGATTCTTTATTTTTATAGGAGTATAGGATCGGCTTATCTTGCGATTTGCCGACTTGTGTCGGTATATTTATGCCGGTTTTCCGTATCTTAGATTACAGCTTAGATATTTCGTTTCGGCATAATCAAACCTGAATGTTTGCTTCTGCGCCCGACTTTTCGTATCTTTGACTTCGTCTTAGATACTCCCGCTCGGCAATGTTCAAATAAAATTTGACATTGCTCTCGCTTATTCGTATCTTTGTCGTCCCGAACCGTCCGGAATGCCGAAACGGTTCGACATGCAAACGGTTTTCCCGCCGAAACAGGGAATGTCGGAACGGAGTCGGCGTTTGTAAACGCCGTTCATGTGAGGAAGACGGATTCCGTTCCGGCAGGCGAATCGCCTGATTATATTAATTGTTCCGTCTTCCTCGCACGACTCTATGGCAGACGAAAAAATCATCTTTTCCATGGTGGGGGTCTCCAAGACTTTCACCAACCAGAAAAAGGTTCTCAACAACATCTACCTCTCCTTCTTTTACGGAGCCAAGATCGGCATTATCGGTCTGAACGGTTCGGGCAAGTCGACGCTGATGAAGATCATCGCCGGACTGGACAAGAACTTTCAGGGCGAGGTGGTCTTTTCACCCGGCTACACGGTGGGTTATCTGGAACAGGAACCGCAGCTGGACGATTCGAAGACCGTGCGTGAAGTGGTCGAGGAAGGGTGTGCCGCGACCGTGGCGCTGCTCAAAGAGTACGAGCAGATCAACCAGCAATTGTGCGAGCCGATGGACGACGACACGATGGCGCGGCTCATCGAACGGCAGGGCGAGTTGTACGAGCAGATCGACCATGCGGGCGGCTGGGAGTTGGACAGCGTGCTGGAACGCGCGATGGACGCCCTGCGGTGTCCCGATCCCGACCAGTCGGTGAAGGTGCTGTCGGGCGGCGAACGCCGTCGCGTGGCGTTGTGTCGGTTGCTGTTGCAGCAGCCCGACGTACTGTTGCTGGACGAACCGACCAACCACCTCGACGCCGAGTCGATCGATTGGCTGGAACAACATCTGCAACAGTATAAGGGGTACGGTGATCGCCGTGACGCACGATCGTTATTTCCTCGACAACGTGGCCGGCTGGATTTTGGAACTGGATCGCGGCGAGGGTATTCCGTGGAAGGGCAACTATTCGGGTTGGCTCGAACAGAAATCCAAGCGGTTGGAGATGGAGGAGAAGCAGGCGTCGAAGCGCCGCAAGACACTCGAACGCGAGTTGGAGTGGGTGCGCATGTCGCCCGCGGGCCGTCACGCCAAGAGCAAGGCGCGTCTGTCGGCCTACGACAAGATGCTCAACGAGGACGCCAAGCAGCAGGAGGAGAAGCTCGAAATTTATATTCCCAACGGCCCGCGTCTGGGCGACGTGGTGATCGAGGCGCACGACGTGAAGAAGGCCTTCGGCGACCGCGTGCTGTACGAGAATCTCAACTTCACGCTGCCGCCCGCGGGCATCGTGGGCGTGATCGGTCCCCAACGGTACGGGCAAGACTACCCTCTTCCGCATGATCATGGGTCTCGACCAGCCTACGTCGGGAACCTTCACCGTGGGCCAGACCGTCAAATTGTCCTACGTCGACCAGCAGCACAAGTCGATCGATCCCGAAAAAAGACGGTCTACGAGGTGATCTCGCAGAACAGCGAGTGGATTCAGCTGGGCAACCGCCAGGTGCCGGCGCGAGCCTATGTGGCGCGCTTCAACTTTACGGGAGCCGATCAGGAGAAGAAGTGCGGCGTGCTGTCGGGCGGCGAGCGCAATCGCCTGCATCTGGCCCTCGCACTCAAGGAAGGCGGCAACGTGCTGCTGCTCGACGAGCCGACCAACGACATCGATGTCAACACGTTGCGTGCGTTGGAGGAGGGCTTGGAGAATTTCGCCGGCTGTGCCGTCGTCATCTCGCACGACCGTTGGTTTCTGGATCGTATCGCCACGCATATCCTCTCGTTCGAGGGTGACTCGAAGGTGGTCTTCTATCAGGGATCGTACAGCGAGTTCGAGGAGGAAGCGTGCGCAGGGCGGCGACGCGACGCCCCACCGCGTGAAATACAAGAAATTGATGGAGTAATCCGTCGGCTGTGTCGTGCGTATTGCGAAAATATGCGTTGATGGCTATGGGGATGTTTGCATTTTTATCGTGCGCTCGGGAGAATCCATGTATCGACGCTTTCTGCTGGGATGTGCAGACGGCTGGCATGGCGCAGGAGGAGTCCGATATAAAGGGCGAGACGGATCTCGATGGGTTCCTTGCCGAGATCGAACGTTTCCGTGGTACGATCAGGCCGTTCTGGCCGAGCGGAACCCGAACGCTGTCGCCAACGGTTTCCGTCACCGATTTGAAAACCGACCGCTCCGTGTTCATTTCGGTGGGGTTGGCCGGCAGCCGGAAGGTCAGCTATTGGGTAGGTTACATCTATCCCGTGCAGAAACGTTTTCTTGGAATCGACCGCCTCTTCCGCCGTGTGGAGATGTACGAAACGGAACGAATGGATCGGATTATTCCGATCGTGAAGGCTTTTTTCGGGCGCGACGATCAGGAGTTGCGTCGGCGGTTGGCGCCTCTGTCTCCGTATCTGCGGGTGAAAGAAAGCGGAGGCTGGTCGGCCTATATGGATAAAAAACAACAGATAGTGAAACAAATAAAGTAATCATGCAGAAACCTTCGATTCCCAAGGGGACGCGCGACTTCTCGCCCGCCGAGATGATGCGCCGCAACTATATTTTCGACTCGATCCGGCAGGTGTTCCGCACCTTCGGTTTCGCGCCGCTCGAAACCCCCCGCCATGGAAAACCTCTCCACGCTGCTGGGAAAATACGGCGACGAGGGCGACAAGCTGCTGTTCAAGATTCTCAATTCGGGCGACTATGCGGCGGGACTTGCACCCGACGAACTGCGGCAGGCGTCGAAAATCTGCGAAAAGGGGCTGCGTTACGACCTCACGGTGCCGTTCGCGCGCTATGTCGTACAGCACCAGGGCGAGATCGTCCTGCCGTTCAAGCGCTACCAGATCCAGCCCGTATGGCGCGCCGACCGGCCGCAGAAAGGCCGCTACCGCGAATTCTACCAGTGCGACGTCGATGTCGTGGGCTCGCGTTCGCTGCTGAACGAAGTGGAGTTGGTGGAGATCGTCGAGCGCGTTTTCCGCAAGCTGGGCATCGCCGTGACGCTCAAAATGAACAACCGCAAGATTCTCTACGGTATCGCCGAGACGATCGGCCATGCCGACAAGATGATCGACATCACGGTGGCGATCGACAAGCTGGAGAAGATCGGTATCGACAACGTGAAGGCCGAACTGCGCGAACGCGGTATCGACGATGCGGCGATCGACAAACTTCAACCGATACTCGAACTGAGAGGAGACAACCGTCGTAAGCTCTCTGCGTTGCGCGATGTATTGAGCGGTTCCGAGACGGGGCTGAAAGGCGTCGAGGAGTTGGAGACGGTTTTCGGTTATGTCGAGCGGCTGGGTATCGCGCTCGCCGTCGAGTTGGATCTGTCGCTGGCGCGGGGTCTGAACTACTATACGGGGGCGATCTTCGAGGTCAAGGCCAACGATTATGCCATCGGCTCGATCTGCGGCGGCGGCCGCTACGACGACCTGACGGGTATTTTCGGTATGCCCGACACTTCGGGCGTGGGCATCTCGTTCGGTGCCGACCGCATCTACGACGTCATGGTCGGGCTGGAACTTTTCCCTGAGGAGGTGAACTTCTCGACGAAGGTGCTCTTCGTCAATCTGGGGGCCGACGAGGAGGCTGCGTCGCTCGGCCTGCTGCGGGCGTTGCGCGATGCCGGCGTCGCCGCCGAGATCTACCCCGAAAAGGGCAAGATGAAGAAGCAGATGGAGTATGCCAACCGCCGTTCGATCCCCTACGTGGCCATCGTCGGCAGCGACGAGTTGGCGCGGCAGACGGTGACGCTCAAAGATATGCGCACCGGCGAACAGCGGCAGGTGCCCTTCGCGGAGCTGGCCGCAAGTTTGCAGTAGAACGACCGGATTGCAACGGAGTCGTGCGGCGGAGGCGTTCGGCCCGGCCTCGCGGCTCCGTTGCGTCGTATGAATCAAGGAGAGGGTTATGAAACGTCTGATTACGTTGATCGTCGGCGTGTTGTGCACGGCTCCGTGGAGCGTGCGCGCTCAGTTCGACGATGCGGCGGCCGCGCAGTTGCAGAAACTCGTGCAGGCCTATCGCTATGTGGATGCCGACTACGTCGATTCGCTCGATACGGCGCCGCTGGTCGAGGAGGCGATCCGCGGGATGCTCACGCGGCTCGATCCCCATTCTGCCTATCTTTCGGAGGAGGAGATGAAGGGCGTCGACGAGAGCTTCGACGGCAGTTTCGGCGGTATCGGGATCGAATTCAATGTGTTGAACGACACGGTGGTGATCGTCAACACGATCGCCGGAGGCCCTTCGGCGCAGGTGGGACTGCTGCCGGGCGACCGGATCGTGGGGATCGACGGGCAGCGGGCCGTCGGGCTGAGCCGGGCCGAGGTGCCCGAACGATTGCGCGGCCCGTCGGGCACGCAGGTGAGGTTGGAGGTGTCGCGTCATGCCGTGAAGGAGCCGCTGGCATTTACCGTGACGCGCGGCGATATTCCGCTCCATACGGTCGACGCGGCCTACAAGGTCGATGCGGAGACGGGGTATATCAAGGTGAACCGTTTCGGGCGGACGACGATGCAGGAGTTCGTCGAGGCGTTCAAGGGGATGAAGGGCGTGCGTTCGCTGATCCTCGATCTGCGGGGCAACGGCGGCGGCCTGCTCGATCAGGCGGTCGCTATGGCCAACTTCTTCCTGCCGCGCGGCAGCCGGATCGTCTCGACCGAGGGGCGCGCGGTGCCGCCCCGCGCCTATACGGCGCCGGTCGACGGCGCTTTTCTCCGCGGGCCGGTCGTGGTGCTCATCGACGAGAACTCGGCTTCGGCCAGCGAGATCGTAGCCGGGGCGTTGCAGGACTGGGACCGGGCGGTGGTCGTCGGTCGTCCGAGCTTCGGCAAGGGGTTGGTGCAACGTCAGTTCCGGTTGGGCGACGGCTCGGCGATCCGCGTCACGGTGGCGCGTTACCACACCCCTTCGGGGCGGGTTATTCAGCGACCCTATGAGAAGGGACACCGCGAGGAGTATTATGCCGCGCACCGCGAGCGGCTGACCGGCGCGCAGGCGGACAGCGTAGCGGCCGAAACGCCGCAGTTCGAGACCCTGCGCACGCATCGGCCGGTCTATGGCGGAGGCGGCATCCGTCCCGACGTTCGGGTCGAAGCCGATACCGTTGGGCAGACCGGTTACTGGCTGGCGCTGATGCGTCATGGCGTAGTCAACGAACTGGTGCTGCGCTATCTGGACCGGGAACGGCCGCAACTGACGGCCCGCTATCCCGATTTCGAACGGTTCGATGCCGGATTCGCCGTATCGCCCGCGATGATGTCCGAACTGGCGGAGATGGCTGCGGCGCAGGGAATCGAACCCGCAGGGGATGAGGCGGCGCAGTCGGACGGGCTCCTGAAATTGCAGATCAAGGCACTGGTTGCCGAGCGGCTTTTCCCGCGCGAAGGCTTCTATCGGGTGATGAATGCGGCCGACGGATCGATGTTCCGGCGCGCGGTCGAACTGCTCGGGGCATGGTCGGAACAGGGGAAACAGATCCTTTCGAAAAGAAAATAAGCGAATTTCGGAAGATTCGTTTGGATATTCCGGATATTTTTATTATTTTCGTCTACCGTGCAATACATAACCGCCGGAATTCGATCGGCGCGCATCCGGCGGGCGCGGGTTACGACAGTTGAAACCTAAATAACACCTGGATCATGTTTTCTCGAACGGATATACCGCGGAAAGAGAGTGAAGAGGTCGGCGAACATATTCTGACGAAGGCCGTGAAGGCGGGTCGCCGAACCTATTTTTTCGATGTTCGTGCGACGCGGGGCAATGACTATTACCTGACGATTACCGAAAGTCGGAAGACGACCGTCGCCGATGGTTCGGTCGTTTTCGACCGGCATAAGATTTTTCTTTACAAGGAAGATTTCGCCCGTTTCGACAGAACGTTGCGGGAGGTGCTGGATTTTATCGCTGCGTGTCAAAGGGCGGACGAAGCCTCCGCAAGGCAGAAAACGGAAGGTCCCGTTTCGGAATGAAAAAATGTCGTATTTCACAATACGACATTTTTTTGTGCGGCGGGTCCGAACGACCGGTGCGTCGGGATATGAACACGCTTATCCGCGATTTTACTTCGGAATCCGGTTTCCGGTTGAGCGGCGGCATCGCCCGGCGATGCCGCCGTCCCGCACGGCGGACTCCATTCGAGCGGGACTCGCGTCGTTTCGCCGTCGTCGGAGAAGGGCGGAGCGGCCGGCGTGCGTCGTGAAGAGGGATAAACCTTAAAAATTAAGGATAAATTAACTTCGAGTCGGCCAGCAGGCGGCGTTATGTTGCGGAATTCGATTATCTTTGCGCAAGGAAAACCCTCCGCATGCGCGTCGTTCAGGTTCGGTCGGATCGCTCCCCGTGAGGTCTCCGGCCTGCGTGTCCCTGCGGACGAAACCATAATTTGCAAGCAGATCCAATGACGAATTATCTATTGTTGGCGCTCAAAGGTTGCGCTATGGGAATGGCCGACGTGATCCCCGGCGTTTCGGGCGGTACGATCGCCTTTATTTCGGGTATTTACACGGAACTGATCGAGTCGATCAAAAAGCTAGGCGGCCCGTCGCTGCGGCTGTTGGCTACACTGCGTCTGCGGGAGTTCTGGCATGAGATCAACGGAAATTTCCTGGCGGCGGTTTTCGTCGGAATTCTCGTAGCGGTCTTTTCGCTGGCGCGGGCGATGACTTATCTGTTGGAGCACCACCCCATTGAAATCTGGGCCTTCTTTTTCGGACTGATCGTTGCCTCGGCGCTGTTGGTGGCGCGCGACGTTACGCGCTGGAATGCCGCATCGGTCGTTTCGCTGTTGTGCGGCATCGCGGTAGCGTGGTGGATTACGGTGGCGTCGCCGTCGCAGACGCCCGAAACGTGGTGGTTCATCCTGCTGTCGGGTGCTATCGCCATTTGCGCGATGATCCTGCCCGGCATATCAGGTGCGTTCATTCTGCTGTTGATGGGCAAATACCAGTTTATTCTCAATGCCGTTTCGTCGTTCGACATCGGTATCCTGGCGCTGTTCGCAACGGGGGCGGTCGCCGGATTGGTGAGCTTTTCGCACGTGCTGTCGTGGCTGTTGCGGCGTTATCACGACGTGACGATCTCCCTGCTGATGGGCTTCATGGTCGGATCGCTCAACAAGGTGTGGCCGTGGAAAGAGACGCTCGAAAGCTATTTCGACAGTCACGGCGCGGCGCATCCGCTCGTCGAACGCAACGTGCTGCCTGCGACCTTTACGGAATTGACCGGTACGGAGGCGCAGGTGGGATGGGCTGTGGCGCTCTGCGCCTGCGGATTCCTGCTCATTTGGGGAATCGAGTACGTCGGCAATCGTATCGCCGCCAAAAAGGGCGAAGCATGAAACGGTACGGGTTGATCGGCCGGCCGCTCGGCCACTCCTTCTCGGCCGGTTATTTCGCAGCTAAGTTCCGCAGGGAGGGGATTACGGGGTGCGATTATGCGCTTTACGAGCTGCCTTCGATCGAGGCGTTGCCCGAATTGCTGGGGGCGCAACCCGAATTGCAGGGATTCAATGTGACCATTCCCTACAAACAGCGGATTTTCGACTATCTGGACGACGTGTCGGAAGAGGCCGCACGGATCGGGGCCGTGAATTGCGTGCGCCGCGACGGCGGGCGGTTGGCGGGTTTCAATACCGACATCGAGGGCATCCGCCTTTCGCTGCGCCTTCTGCTCGGCGACGATCTTCCCGAAGCGGCGCTGGTGCTGGGCACCGGCGGAGCTTCGCAGGCGGTGCAGTATGCGCTCACGGAGGCGGGAATCCCCTATGCGGTCGTTTCGCGCGATCCGGCACGGGGGAACTTCCTTTACGACGATCTGAGGCCAGAGGTCGTTGCCGGACACCGGCTGATCGTCAACGCTACGCCGGTGGGGACGTTTCCGCATGTCGACGAAGCGCCGTTGCTGCCCTACGAGGCGCTGACGGCGGCGCATTACCTGTTCGATCTGGTCTATAATCCCGAACGGACGCAGTTCTTGTTGCGCGGCGAGCGGCAGGGAGCGCGCACGCTCAACGGCCTTCCCATGCTCGAAGCGCAGGCCGAGGCGTCGTGGCGTATCTGGAACGGCGTTATTTAGCGGCGTCTTCTCCGTCCATCGAGCGGAGCAGGGCCGCCGCCCATTCGGCGTCCTCCTCGCGGACGACGATCTGGGCCGGCATCGTTCCGACGGGATAGATGGCCGACATGTATTCGTTGCGGATCGTGGCGAAGATGCCTTCGCTTTCCAACAGCGATTTGGCCGTTTCGGCCCGGGTAATCGAGTCGTATTCCCGAATTACCACCAGTTCTTCATTGTTATCCATAGTTCCGTAGATTTAGGTTGCACGAAAGATAAACTCTTTCGGCGATAAATCCAAAAATATTGCCAGACAATTCGTAAGCGGCTGCGGTCGACGGATTGTTGATAATTCGTCCGGCGGACGGTTGTCTTTTTTTCATTAAATGCGTACCTTTGACTGCGCCTTAGATACGGTGCCCCGTAAAATGCGAATAAAGTTTGCATTGTGTTCGGCTTAATCGTACTTTGGCTGACGCCGAAGATACTCCGCCTCAGCAATCGCAAATAAATTTGCATTGCGCTCGGCTTAATCGTATCTTTGGTAAAAAGAAGACGACGTTATGACAACCCCTCCCGATTTCGTGCATCTGCACGTCCATTCACAGTATTCGATCCTCGACGGCCAGGCCAGCATTCAGAAGCTGGTGGACAAGGCCATGCGGGACGGACAGCCGGGCATCGCGTTGACCGATCACGGCAACATGTTCGGTATCAAGGAATTTTATAACTACGTCAAGAAAGTCAAGGGAAAATACAAGGCGCAGGCCGCCGAAGCCGAGGCGCGTCTGGCGGCGCTCGTCGACGGCTCGCAGGCGCCGGCCGATCCGGCGGAGATCGCCCGCTGCCGGGCCGAACTGGCCGACCTGAAACGCAAGGCTGCGTTCAAGCCGATCATCGGCAGCGAGGTTTACGTGGCGCGGCGGCGGATGCAGGACAAGGAGGGAAAACCCGATCAGAGCGGTTACCACCTGATCCTGCTGGCCAAGAATCTCAAAGGGTATCACAATCTCATCAAGATCGTGTCGAAAGCGTGGACTGAAGGATTCTACATGCGTCCGCGTACCGACCGCGTCGAGTTGGAGAAATACCACGAGGGGCTGATCTGCTGTTCGGCCTGCCTGGCGGGCGAGGTGCCCCGCGCGATTACGGCCGACGACATGCAGAAGGCCGAGGAGGCGATCCTGTGGCACAAAAAACTCTTCGGCGACGACTATTACCTCGAATTGCAGCTGCACAAGGCCACCGTCGAGCGGGCCAACCACGAAGCCTATCCGATGCAGCTCAAAGTGAACGAGCATCTGCGCCGACTGGCCGCGAAACACGGCGTCCGTCTGGTCTGTACCAACGACGTGCACTTCGTGGACGAAGACAACGCCGAGGCGCACGACCGGCTGATCTGCCTCTCGACCGGCAAGGACCTCGACGATCCCAAGCGAATGCTCTACTCCAAGCAGGAGTGGCTCAAAACCCGCGAGGAGATGGCGGCGATCTTCGGCGATGTACCCGAAGCGATGGCTACGACGGTTGAAATCTGCGAACAGGTCGAGACCTATTCCATCGACCACTCCCCCATCATGCCTACCTTCGAAATTCCGGCCGAGTTCGGAACCGAGGAGGGTTACCGGCTGCGTTTTTCGGAGAAAGACCTCTTCGACGAGTTCACGCAGGACGAGAACGGCAACGTCGTGCTCAGCGAGGAGGAGGCCCGCAAGAAGATCGAAAAACTGGGCGGATACGACAAGCTCTACCGCATCAAGTTGGAGGCCGATTACCTGCGCAAGCTGACGATGGACGGTGCGCGCAAGCGTTACGGCGAGCAGCTTACCGACGAACAACAGGAGCGGCTCAATTTCGAGCTGCACATTATGAAGACGATGGGTTTTCCGGGTTACTTCCTCATCGTGCAGGACTTCATCCGCGCCGCACGCGAGGAGCTGGACGTGTCGGTCGGCCCTGGCCGCGGTTCGGCGGCCGGTTCGGCCGTGGCCTACTGCCTGGGGATCACGCAGATCGACCCGATCGCCTACGACCTGCTGTTCGAGCGTTTCCTGAATCCCGACCGTATCTCGCTGCCCGATATCGACGTCGATTTCGACGACGACGGCCGCGGTCGCGTGCTCAACTGGGTGACGCAGAAGTACGGCAAGGAGAAGGTCGCCCACATCATCACCTACGGTACGATGGCCACCAAGATGGCGATCAAGGACGTGGCGCGCGTGCAGAAGTTGTTGCTCTCGGAGTCCGATCGCCTCTGCAAACTCGTGCCGGACAAGATTCCCGACAAGAAGCTCAACCTGCAGAATGCCATCGACTATGTCCCCGAATTGAAGGCTGCGGCGGAGTCGGACAACCCCGTTCTGCGCGACACGATGCGCTATGCCCAGATGCTCGAAGGCAACGTGCGCGGTACGGGTGTTCACGCCTGCGGTACGATCATCTGCCGCGACGATATCACCGACTGGGTGCCCGTTTCGACGGCCGACGACAAGGAGACATGGGGCAAAAAGATGCTCGTCACGCAGTACGAAGGTTCGGTGATCGAGGATACAGGGACTTATCAAGATGGACTTCCTGGGGTTGAAGACCCTGTCGATCATCAAGGATGCCGTGGAGAACATCCGCCTCACGACGGGCAGGAAGATCGATATCGACGACTTCTCGATCATCGACGATCCGGCTACCTACAAGCTCTTCTGCGAGGGCCGTACCGTCGGGACGTTCCAGTTCGAGTCCCCGGAATGCAGAAATACCTGCGCGAGTTGCAGCCGTCGACCTTCGAGGATCTGATCGCCATGAACGCGCTCTATCGGCCCGGCCCGATGGATTATATCCCGGATTTCATCGCCCGAAAGCACGGCCGCAGTCCGATCGTCTACGATATTCCCGTCATGGAGAAGTATCTGAAAGACACCTACGGCGTGACGGTCTACCAGGAGCAGGTCATGTTGTTGTCGCGTCTACTGGCCAACTTCACGCGCGGCGAGTCCGACACGTTGCGCAAGGCGATGGGCAAGAAGCTCAAAGACAAGCTGGACGCCTTGAAGCCCAAGTTCATCAAGGGAGGACAGGCCAACGGCCACGACCCGAAAGTGCTCGAAAAGATCTGGGGCGACTGGGAGAAGTTCGCCTCCTATGCCTTCAACAAATCGCATGCTACCTGCTATTCGTGGGTGGCTTTCCAGACGGCCTACCTCAAAGCCAACTACCCCTCGGAGTACATGGCGGCGGTGCTGAGCCGAAACCTGACGAACGTCGAGCAGCTGACGATCTACATGAACGAGTGCAAGCGTATGGGCATCAATGTGCTCGGCCCCGACATCAACGAGTCGATGCTGCAATTCTCGGCCAACAAGCAGGGCGACGTGCGCTTCGGGCTGGCGGCGATCAAGGGTGTCGGCGAAGCGGCCGTGGAGAGCATCATCGCCGAACGGACGAAGAACGGGCGCTTCAAGGACATTTACGATTTCATCGAACGGGTCGACTATTCGCTCGTGAACCGCAAGTGCCTGGAAAATATCGCCTATGCCGGAGGGTACGATTCGATTTCGGGATTCAGCCGCTGCAAGTTTTTCGGTGTCGATCAGCGCGACAACAACGGCGTGACCTACATCGAGCAGCTGATGCGTTACGGACAGCGTTATCAGAGCGAGAAGAACAACGCCCAGCAGAGTCTCTTCGGCGGCGATACCGGGACGACCGACATCACGCCGCCGGTGATTCCCGCCTGCGCCGAGTGGTCGCAGCTCGAAAAGCTCAACAAGGAACGCGAGGTGATCGGACTCTATCTCTCGGCCCATCCGCTCGACGACTACAAGGTGATCATCCGCAACATGTGCAAGACGCAGGTGGGCGATCTGGATCACCTCGACGAGTTGGAAGGGCAAGGAGATCGCCGTGGCGGGCATGGTCGTCGCGGTGCAGAACCTGACGACCAAGACCGGAAAGCCGTGGGGAAAGTTCAAGCTGGAGGATTACAACGGCACGCACGAGTTCGCGCTTTTCGGCAAGGATTACGAGAATTTCCGCAAATACCTTTTCAGCGACTATTTCCTCTTTATTCGGGGACGGGTACAGCCGCGCCCCTACAACGACCAGGAGCTGGAATTCCGCATCACGTCGATGATGCAGCTGTCGGAGTTGCAGGAAGCTGTCAAGGAGGTGCACGTGCAGCTGGCCGTCGAGGAGATCACGCGCGACCTGATCGCACGGATGGGCCGTTCGGTCAAGGAGGCGAAGGGCAATACCCTGCTGCGGCTGAACGTTTTACGACCGGCAGGCACAGGTGTCGCTCAATCTCTTTTCGAAGAGTTACAAAGGTGAGCCTTACGCAGGAATTGGTCGTTCTTTCGAAGACAATGATATAAAGTATACTGTTGTTATATAATCAAAACAACAAATTAAAAAATCAGGTGAATTATGGCAATTGAACTGACAACTGAAAATTACGGCGAGGTCGCCGCCTCGAAACTCCCTGTTTTGATCGATTTCGGTGCCGAATGGTGCGGTCCCTGCCGCATGGTGGCGCCGATTGTCGAAGAGTTGGCCGGAGAGTACGAAGGCCGCGTGTTGATCTGCACATGCGATGCGGAGAAGAGCGACGACATCGTGGCGACCTATAAGGTGCGCAACATCCCGACGCTCGTCTTTCTGAAGGATGGACAGGAGGTCGCCAGAATCGTGGGTGCGACGACCAAGGCGGAGATCGTCGACAAATTGTCGAAACTGCTCTGAGCGATGATCCGTTCGTGCGAATGGCACGGGACGCAGGCCGTGGAGTTCACCAAAGCGGGACTACACGGCCTTGCTCGTTCCGTCGGTGGGGGGGGGCGAATCTGGTGCGGCTGGCCCATACGCGATTGGGTGGCCGGAGGTTGTTGCGCACGCCGTCGGAACGGGAGCATGACGAGTTCCTTCGGCGTCCCCCATGTCTACGGCGTGCCGATCCTCTTTCCGCCCAACCGGATCGCCGACGGACGGTTTCGGTTCAACGGCCGCGAATACCGCTTTCCGATTACCCGTCCCGAGGAGAACAACTACCATCACGGCATCCTCAAAAGCCAGCCGTTCGCGGTGTCGAGAAGGCCGTCGAGACGCCCGACGAGATGCTGATCGAAACACGCTGTTATTCGAATGCGGCCTCGGATGCGATCTATCGGGATTTCCACGCCTTCAAGTGCAAAGATCACCACCGGCTTTCGGCCGAAGGGTTGGGCAGGAGGTGATGTTCGGCAATAAGAGCGACCTTCCCATGCCTGTCGGCGTGGGATTTCACCGCTCAACGTTCCTTCGCCGGCGGCGTGCGGCGAACTACCTCCGGCTCCGTATGGCCGTGGGCGAAACGTTTCCGGTGAACGGACGCAATCTCCCGACCGGACGGCTGCTGCCGCTCGACGAACGGTTTGCACGGCTGCGTGCTCCCGAAGGGTTGCAGGCGACCGGCTGCGAGGCGATCGAAGCCGGTTTTCGGTGCGCGAGATCGAGGTCGACGGCCGGCCTTTCCGCGGTGCCCGTGGTAGAATCGCCGTACCGGGAGTGCAGGTTTCACAAAGTCGACTCCCAGACGCTCTGTGTGTGGACGCTCTGGAACAACGGCGGGCAGGTGCCCCCTGCTTGTCCCCGAGCCGCAGTCGTGGAGAAGCCCCACCGATGCGCCAGATCTGCCACGACCGCGAACGATTGGGGATTCCGCTCGTTTCCCGCCGAGGCGTGATGGTCCGGAATTACCGGTTGTATGTGAAATAATTCGGGCACGGGCGGCTGGCTCGTACCGGAGTTGGACATGGTGTATCGTTTGGAGACAGGCAGTTGCGGCTGTGAGGGAAGTGGCACAGGAGGAGTCAAGGGAGCCGCTGGCCGCGATGAATGCCGACCGG